>Ga0209249_1001804_pt1 | contig 19073 bp, 19 predicted proteins | sample SaaInlV_200m_DNA_4_FD_184653 | JGI IMG/M metagenome (GOLD analysis project Ga0209249, IMG submission 184653) | Marine microbial communities from expanding oxygen minimum zones in the Saanich Inlet - SI037_S3LV_200m_DNA (SPAdes) (version 2) | ecosystem: Environmental > Aquatic > Marine >...
TTCGGACAGGACACCCTCTGGAATTAACTACACTCTCTTTGGCTTTAATAAATTTAATTAGCAACTTTGCAATTTTTATCAATGCTTCCGAGAGTGTGTGACCTGCTCATGCTGGGCACACACACCAGCTTTAAATAATACTTCGCTTAACGCTTCGTACTATTCAAAGCTGCACCGTTACAAGCAAGTATTTGAATCTCCGAAACGCTAATATAAAAAAGAATAGAATACATTACTTCATAACAAAAAGGAATCAAAACTAACTGAGATGCTAAAAAGGTATTTTCTAAGTATTCTAATCGTTACCATTGGACAATTACTTTTCAGCCAAACAACTAATTTCAATAGTTTTATAAGTCCGCCAGGGACAAATAATATCTCAGATAATTTATATCTAGATAAAGTTGAAGTAACTAATTTAAATTGGCTCGAGTTTATTATTTTTCTAATACAAACTGATACTACTTCCTATTATTTAAAAATGTTACCAGATTCAACAATTAACAAATTTGACTTTGAAATTTATGTTGATTCAAAAGAATTAGAAAATTATCCTGTAACAGGTATAACCTATGAACAAGCACTGGCATATTGTAATTGGAGAAGTGAATTTGTTACAAAAACTAAAAATCGCAAAGCAATTCCAAAGGGTTCTTGTGCTTGGAAATATTGGATAAAATTTGAAAAATTTGACCCCGAAAGAAATTATAAAATTGTTTACCGTTTACCAACTCCTAAAGAATATGAACAGTTTTATAAGTTGAAGTCAAAAGATAATTACGACTCAATTATAAAACCTATTAAATTTAAAGAAAAGGAAAAATACTTTAATTTCATCATTGGCAATGTATCTGAAATGACATTTATAAAAGGTATAGCAAAAGGAATGGATTTTAAACACAAACCTATTAAAGATCAGAAAAAGACAGAATTGAATAAAGATATAATTTATCAGAAACCTGAACTATGGTTAGGATTTAGATGTATTGCTGAATATATTTTGATTGAAGAATGAGAACATATAGAAATTGAAGAATTTAAAGTATAATACCAGCTTGTAACAGGCTTTAAAACAGTTTGTCTCTTCCTTCATATTCAGGCTCTCCTAGAAACTCATAGATCTTTTTGTACTGTCTTGGCAATAATAAATTTCTGTTATTAGCTTTTATATCCTCTTTTATTGGTTTTAACCAGCGAATCATAGTTGAAATATGAACTCCATATTCTTCAGCAATTTGAGTAAGTGTTTTTGCTTTTTGTGACATAGCTTAAAGTTTTGTGATATTATGCTTTGGATTTCGTCAATAGGTTCCCTTCAAAATATTTTTCTATCTCTTTACCAGTATGCTTGTCATAAATAATGGCGACTCCAGCTTTGGAACCATACTCCATTATTTTCTTATGAAATCGTGCAATGCCAATATTCCTGTCAATAACTTTTGAATAGCGATGATTCCAATCTAATGACCAAAGAGTGCGAACATTTCCGTCTTTAAAATAAATTAACAATTTGGAAAGTGAATCCCTTTTCAGTTTCCATCCTTCTTTATGTGCATCCATCCCTTTAGTATTTGCTATTTGATTTGTTGAATAATTTCTGGTTTGAGAACAGAAGCATAGAAAAGCTGCAACAGATCAACTTCCTTTAATTTGCCAACTCTTGTTTCACATTCCCTGTAAACTTCCAATGGAGACCTGCGTTTATCTACATCTTTCTTCTCATTGTTTTGAAACTTCCTGATCTGTGCATATAGAATCAGCTTCTTTCGTACTTCTTCCTTTCGTTCCAAGTGTTTTTTATACCAGATTTTTGTTCCTGTAAACCCTGAAGGATTGTTAGTGTCAAAATACTTGTAAGGTAGTTGGACAAACCGCCTTTCAGGGTCTTTAGCAACAAAATCACGAGCCAGACCAATCCGCTCACAGTAATTCTGGTGCACCCTTGAGAGCGCACTATCTGCCACTGGTTCATACCAGCCAACAAGCATCTCTTTTGCTTGCTTCTCTTGAAAATCGGTTAGAAATACATCTTTGTAAAGCAGCATTTTAGCCAAATGCCACAATCGTTCGGCATAGAATCTTAGGGAAGCGCAACGGGCTGGCGCAATATATTGTTTCCAGTTATTGTCGCCTGCCCGTTTATGCACTTTTTCCCTTGCTTCTTCCACCTGAATCGCTTCAGGAACAAAATTTTCCGCACCTTTTTCCCTTGTGTTTCCAGTTAAAATGTTTCCAGTTGTGTAACCTGTTTTATTTATAAGCTGCGTGAGCGATAGCGAACTCCTTTCTAATTTGTTACCAGTTTCTGCAAGGTCAGGAGTAGTATGCTCCGAGTTATCAACCCCTATTAATAAATTACTTTTATTGTAACTATTGTTACTAGTATATGTATGAGGACATTTTGTCGTACCCTCTTTTTTAACATCTTGATTTTCAACACTTTTTTGTTTCGCCTTTTCCAGTTCCCTTTTTGCATCTTCAAGGTCTTTTCGACAGGTAGCTAACAGAATATCGGAGTTTATTAACAGCTCATATCCTGAGTTGCTTCCGCAGAATTTCTTGTTAGTAATAATGCCAGCTTCTTGGAGCTTAATAATATGTCGTTGTATTGTTCGGGAGCTTACCTTGACCAGTTTTGCCAATTGTGAGTTATTTGTTTTAAGAGCAGGCAGCTTATTAGAAGATAACTCCATAAAACTACTTGCCTTGACAAGGAAAGCTCCATAGATACGGATGATCTCCTTTGCCGTAAATAAAACACTTGCTTTAATTTTTTCTGTTAATTCTTCATGCTGGTCATTATGTCTTTCAACAAAATGATCTAATGCCCTGTATGAGTTGGTATAACTAATTACTAACATGTATCCTTTAGTGTTAAATGATTTGTACTACTACCTGTTTTCTTCTAATGACTTAAAAGAAGGGTCTTGTTTTAACTTCTCAATGACAGCTTTCAAATCAGAAAGCAAATCATAATATTTACTATTTTGGACAACTTTCATAAGCTGAATTAGGTTTTGTAATTCATTACTTCCTGAGCATGGCTTTTCAGTTCTGCCTTCTTTTCTTTGAATTCTTTCACGACTAACCAACCTTCAATCCAGATTTTTTCCGTCTGTGGTAGCTTTACATCACCAGCTTCAAAGAACTTATAAATCGTTGGTCTTGAAATACCTGTGCGGTTATGAATCAAATGAATCCCATTCTTTGGAAGAGACTCTTTTAACTGGTTTATTTCTTCAGCTGTAAACATATTGTAAATAATTTGTAAAAGTTCTTGTTTATGATTAACTTTACTACCTATCTTTGCACAAAGGTAAACTATAATAGTAAACATAACAAAGTGAAATAGTAAATATATTCATCATGGAAACAAAAGAATTGCCAAGAGGAGTACTAAACAGCAGGTATGCTGCTGCAATTGATCATCTTATCAAAACATTTATTCTGAAAAACAATCGTGAATTTGCTGCTCGAATGGAAGAGTCACCAACAATATTATCTTCTATAAAGTCAGGGCATCGCAATGCGTCCTTAGCTCAGATATACAATTTGATTAATAAATTTGATCTGAATGCTAACTTTTTTCTAAAGGCTGACAACAATCAGGAGCAGGTTGAGTACAAAGGGTCGGGGATTTATGCAAATGTTACAGGAAAGAACAAGGATGTTACAATCGGTAAAACGATCTCTAAAATAGCAGGTGAAGTTGGGAATTATTATAATCATGTGGAGAAGCTGGTTAATGATGCAAGCCCCGAATTGAAGGATCATATCAAAATGGTACATGATAAATGTGAAGGGCTGGAGAAAGAAAAACATGCTATGAAAGAGGAGTTAGTGGAGCTCAAAAAAATTATTGGTTCTATGACAGATCAGATACAAGAAGCTCAAGTCCAAATTAAAGAAAAGGACGAACGATTGTATCAAGCGCAGTGTGAACTTATTGAGGTATATAAACAGCAGAAGAATTAGTGAGTAATGAAGAGCAACACGATTCATAATCACAATAAGAGTCCATTGCTGGAGCTCCTTTATTATATAAGGGAAAGAGAGGCAAATTATGTTTTGTCAGGCTCTGTTGATCTAGTTTCACTTCCATTTATTGATTCTGTTAAAGCATCGCTATTAAAAGAAGCGGCAAATGTCGGATTAAATAACGAATCATTACAGAGTTTAGATAATAATTTACAATGTACTGTAACTGTTTCAGAAACTTCAGTCAGTGTGCTTGAAAAATATATTATTGATATCCTTTTAGGTGGAGAAAAATGCTGTGTTAGCTTTAACCGAGATGGTATAATTACTGAAAGTATAAGCCGAAAAGCTGTTGTCTCAATAGACCTGAGAGAGATTATCAATAGTACCTTTCCTGGACTCCCAATAGATACAGAAGTAATGAACTTATCTACTATTAAAGAGAAGGAAAAGCGTGTGATCGACATTCTAAGGGAGCGGAATTTCCATGCAATCAAAGTCATTAAACGAGGAAAGGCACTTGACAGGGTTGAGTGCGAGGAAAAGCTTCCAATTGATAAGAGAGTGATTGACATTATGAAAGAGGCTGCTTTTCAAAACATTGAGATTAAACAGGAATCAGGAAAACCTGTATATATGAATAGGGTAGTAAAAACAAAGTTATAATAGCTATGAATAACGTTCAGGCATCATATCGAATACCAATCTTACTGAATACATCAGAAGGGTGGAGATATAATGAGAAATGTTTCAGGAAGGAAGTAAGTTTTCAAATGATACCTTTAACAGGATTTTAAATGCAGAAAAAATGACACCGGAAAGATTAAGGTCGTTTCCGGGGTTTGAACAAATTGATGAAAATGAAGCACAGCAAATAATTGAAACGCTTGAAAACTATTGTGGAATAATTGTAAAACACGTATCAAAGAACAGAGATTATGGATAAACTAGATGTATTTAAGTCATTTGCCAAACAATCGAATGCTCAAACAATAAATATAGATGGAAAGGCAGTGATCTATACAAGGGTGTCAACCAAGGAGCAAGCAGAAACCAATGCTAGCTTGGAGACTCAAAAGAAATACTGTCTGGAATTCGCAAGTCGTAAAAACATTGAAGTGATTGAATCTTTTGGTGGTACTTATGAGTCTGCAAAAAGCGATGAAAGAATTCACTTTCAAAAGATGTTGTCATTTGTAAAACGCAAAAAGGACATTTCATACATAATTGTTTATTCCTATGATAGGTTCTCTCGAACAGGTGCAAATGGCGCATATATCAGTGAGCAATTAAAGAAACAAGGTGTTGTTACGCTTTCAGCAACTCAGGAAGTAGATGCAATGACAGCAGCAGGGTCATTCCAGCAAAACCTGTATTACATGTTCAGTCAGTTTGATAATGAACTAAGAAGGGATAAAACAGTCTCAGGGATGAAGGAAAAGCTTCGAAAAGGGTATTGGATAGGAAGCATTCCAAGAGGCTATACGAACTTAAACCCAGGTAGAGGAAATGAGCAAAAGATTGTTATCAATGAGGATGGCAAAATCCTAAGAAATGCTTTCATTTGGAAAGCAAGCGAAGACTTATCACACCAAGAAATCTCAAAGAGACTTGCTAAAAAAGGGTATCATGTTGCTGCTAAGAAGTTAAGTGATGTATTCCGCAATCCTTTTTATTGTGGAGTGATAGTAAGTTCTCATATTCCTGGTGAAGTAATAGACGGAAAACATGAAGCATTTGTGTCAAAAGAGATATTCTTGAAAGTTAACAACCTATTGAATAAAACAGGGTATGGTGAGAAGAAAAATAAAGATTGTAAACACCTACCACTAAAGAAATTCGTAAAATCAGCTGATTGTGGGACTGCATATACTGGATATCTGGTGAAGAAGAAAGGATTGTACTACTACAAGAATAATAGGATTGGATCAAAGGAGAACAGGAATGCAAAGGTCATGCATGAACAATTCAAAGAGCTGTTGTGTAATTATCAAATTTCAGACAAGAAATACCTTGCTCCAATGAAAGAGATCATGTATTACACATTCAAAGCAGAACATGAAGCAAGAATTCAGGAAGCTCAAGTGCAAAGAGAGAAGTTGATTGAGATTAATGCCAAGCTTGACAGACTAGAAGAAAGATTTGTGTTTGAGGAAATCACTCAAATCCAATATGACAAGTTCAAGCAGAAGCTGGAAGCAGAGAAGCATGAAATAGAAGAAAATCTACATAAAGATGGTTTTGATTTATCGAACCTTGAAAAAGCCATTGATTTGGCATTGCAATATTCGCTACAACTCCCGCAGTTATGGAGTTCTGGTGATTTGGAAGTAAAACGGAGTATTCAAAATATGGTCTTTCCTGTTGGAATTCTGTATGACTTTAAAAATGGTAATTATCGAACCGAAAGAATAAATTCAATTTTTAGCGTAATCCCCTCATTGTCAGATAAAAGAAAGGACATAAAAAAAGGGAATGAAGCTAATGTTTTACTTCATTCCCGTCTAGTAGCGAGAGGGGGACTCGAACCCTCGACTTCAGCATTATGAGTGCTGCGCTCTAACCAGCTGAGCTACCTCGCCATTATTTTTTAATATTCAACAATCCATTTAACTGTTGTTTTTTAAGCTGAGCCCCGTCCGAATGGATGAATACCTTCATCAGGGCGGATACATCGCCATTGCTTTTTATTCTGATACTCCTTATGAGTATGCTTGCCAAAATGGAGGTGCAAAGATAAAAGAATTTTAAAATTGCCCCACCTACTAACTGATATTTATTTTCTAAACCTTAACCTTTTCCTTGGCCTATTTCTTACTCGCATTAAAAAGTACATCTTTCTCTCTTTCCGACAAACTATCATAGCCTGATTTAGCTATTTTATCCAGAATACTATCTATTTCCAACTGATTGAAATCTGTTTTAGGTGCAGATTTTTCTTTTGAACTGGCTTGTTTTGCATTTGGATTTTTATGGTATTGTCCACCTTTATGAACTTTGAATTTCGGTTTTGGTTTAAAAGCTGCTCGAAACATGTCAAGAATACCACTTAGCCAACCACCGATATCAGTTCCTCCCTGAAGCAGTTTAATATAAATGTATCCGTAGAAGGCACCACCCAAATGTGCAAAATGTCCGCCTATGTTTTCCATATCTCGCAGACTAATTACATCAAGCAATACAAAAACGATGGCTATATATTTTAGTTTAACAGGCCCAAGAAACATCAAATTCATGCTATTATTAGGAAGCAATGTTGCCGTAGCAACAATAATGGCAATAACACCTGCTGATGCTCCAACCATATAAGAATGCATATTTGTTAGAGCAGGAAAAGTTTGATAGGCCAAGATATATATTAAGCCACCACTAATTCCACCCATTAAATAGGTAGCCACAAGTTTCCGATCTCGTAAATATTCCTGAAAAATTTTACCAAACCAATAGAACAAAAGCATATTAATAATGATATGCAAAAAGCCTCCATGCATAAACATGTAGCTTACAATTGTCCAGGGTTTGCGAATTATTTCTGATGGATGAGCCGATAATGAAAAATACCGCTCAAATTTCGTATATATTTCATCAGGTATTTTGAACAAGTTAAAGAATACCTCTATAAATCCGAATAACACAAAAACAACAATATTGATTAATATTAATTGGTAAAGCTTGTTGTTGTTTTTAACAATGTTGAAATAAATATTACTCCAGATATTTTCAAAACGATTCATTCGAAGTCAATTTTATGAATGCTTTCTTTTTTACAAAGATACTGTTCCTGTGTATGAAAGGAATTCTTATTTTTGTCAAAATATTTAATCATGAAAGTTGTTGTTTTAGGTGCTTCAGATAATCCCACTCGTTATTCCAATATGGCCGTGAATGCTTTGTTGAATAATGGCTTTGATGCCATACCAGTTGGCATAAAGAATACCTCCATTGATGGAGTTCCGATCATTAACAGCAAAGATCCACTTCAAAACATTCATACGATAACCTTATATCTGAACCCTATGAGACAAGAAGAATGGTATGATTTTATCCTCAAAACCAATCCCAAACGACTCATTTTTAATCCAGGTACAGAAAATTTAGAATTAATACAGCTGGCCATGAATAATAATATTGAAATTGTGGAAGCCTGCACATTGGTCATGCTCAGCACCAATCAGTTTGATTAATTTTCAGACAATTTTATTTCATAACTCAATGCTGACGATTTCGTAAGCATGGCACTCACTCCACAATAGTTTTCTTTGGATAACTTCACTGCTTTTTCAATTTTAGCCAGGGGTAAATCCTTTCCTTTAAAATCATAAATAATGTGGAATTTGTCATAAACTTTAGGATGCTGATCAGTCATATTTGCATCCACATGAATTTGGAATGAGTCATATTCAACTTTCATTTTTTTCAACATTGATGCCACATCCATGCCTGTACAGCCTGCTAAGGCTGCTAAAATAAGTGGTTTAGGTCTGGGGCCTTTGTCAGTTCCCCCAAATTCTTCGGCTGAATCAATAACCAATTTATGTCCGTTAATATCAGTTGAGAAAGACATCCCTTCCTCATGCTTCATTGTAATGTTTGCCATTCTATTTTATTTAATTGCTTCATAATTGACAAATTTAATGCCCTTTGCTGTACTGCCAATATGGCTAAGAAGTTAATAATTGCCTAAAGTATTTAATGTAACTGGAGTACTTGATTGTTGTAAATATCTGGAATTAGATTTTTAACAAAACTTCAACTGCATTATTTATCTGAAAATTTTTAGCACTAGCTCACCTATGGCACTTGTCATTTCCCAACTGGCACTGGTTTTGCGCATTTGTTGCAGAATTTCCATACCCTAAATGCCTTATATTTGCCCTTGAAATGGTTAGCGAAATAAAACATAATGATCAGTATATTGATCTGCTAAACAAGCTGGATACTTTCATACGAAAGTATTATAAAAATAAAATGTATAAAGGGCTGATTTTAGCTATTTCCATTTTGTTGGCTTCGTTTATTCTGGTTACTATTCTTGAATATTTTGGTCATTTTAGCATACTCATCCGAACCTTTATATTCTATTCCTACATATTGATCAATTTATTTCTTCTTGTAATATATGTGTTAATCCCTGTTCTTAAACTTTATAGAATTGGATCGGTTCTATCACATAAACAAGCTTCTGAAATCATTGGTAAGCACTTTCCTGATGTAAATGATAAGTTGTTAAATACGTTGCAGCTTAAGCAGTTTCAAAATCAAAATACTTACAACCAAACATTAGTTGAGGCCAGTATTCAGCAGAAAACCGAAGAATTGAAACCAATTCCTTTTTTGAATGCTATCAATTTATTGGAGAATAAGAAATACCTTAAATATGCAATCATACCACTGGTCATCATAGTCGTATTATTAATTGGAACGCCAAAAGTATTTACAGAAAGCTCAAACAGAATTGTTAAGCACAATGAGTTTTTTGAAAAACCTATGCCATTCTCTTTCAGTCTGTTGAATAACGACCTGACAGCTATTAAGGGTGAGGATTTTAAAATTAAGTTAAAAGTTGATGGCGAAAGTTTGCCTGCTAAGGTTTATATCCAAATAAAAGGAAGTGATTATTTGATGCAAATAAAGGATGCAGCACATTTTAACTATACTGTAAAAAGTGTGAGAGAAGCATTCTCATTCAAATTTGTGAGTGGTGATTTTGCTTCACAATCATACAAAGTAAAAGCTCTTGCAAAACCTGAGCTTATGGAAATGAAGATGCACATTAGCTATCCATTATATATTGGGAAAGCTGATGAAATTATTTTGAATAGTGGCGATTTAACCATAGCTGAAGGAAGTACCGTTAGATGGGAATTTATGACAAAGGATGTAGAGAATTTATTTGTTCGCTTTAGTGATACAACTTTTAGCTTAAAACGTAAAGCAAAAAACAAGTTTGAGATTTCGAGATACCTGAAAGAAAGCGATTATTATCAACTTACTTCTTCTAATAAATACCTGACAAATAAAGATACTGCTCAGTTTTACATTAATATTATTCCTGATGCTTATCCTCGAATTTATGTGCAGTCGCAACAAGATTCTTTAAATGAAAAGTATTTCTTTTTTGCAGGTAATATTTCGGATGATTACGGATTAAGTAAACTCACTTTCAATTATAAATACACCACAACAGAGGATAGTTCAAAAATTAATAAAGTATTTGTAAAAGCGATTTTAATCAGTAATCAAAATATTACGCAGGAGTTTTATCATAGTATTGATATTAATGATTTAGGTATAAAAGCAGAAGAAGAGCTGGAGTACTATTTTGAAGTCTGGGATAATGACGGTATCCACGGAAAAAAATCTTCTACTTCGCAGCGATTCTATTTTGTATCTCCATCAAAAAAGCAATTAAAGATCGAAACAGAAGAATTGAGTGATGAATTAAAAGAAGGTATGCGCGATGTAGTGGATAAAGCAAAGAAACTGCAGGAGGATATGAAAGAAGCCCAGAAGAAACTAGTTGACGACAAACAATTGGAATGGGAAGATAAACAATTCATTGAAAAAATTCTGGAAGAGCAAAAAGCATTGGAGGAGCAAATTGAGGATCTTAAGAAGAAGTATGTTGAAAATGTTACAAAACAGGATGAATACAAGGATATAAAAAAGGAAACCTTGGAAAAGTACAAGGAATTATACGAGAAATTTGAGCAATTAATTCCACAAGAATTGAAAGATTTGTATGAAGAACTGGAAAAACTCATGGATAAAAATTTAAAAAATGAGATACAAGAAGAACTAGAGAAATTCAATCAGAGTGAGAAAGATATTGAAAAGGAATTAGATCGTATGCTGGAACTTTATAAGCGTTTGGAGTTTGAACAAAAAACAGATGAGATAATTGACGAGCTGGAAAAACTTGCAGAAAAGCAGGACCAATTAAGTGAAGAAAATCCAAAAGGCAAGGAGGAGAAAGAACAACTTCAAAAGGAGCAGGAGGAGCTGAATGAAGAGTTTAAAGAACTTGAAGAGGAAATGGATAAGTTAGAAGAACTCAATAAAGAACTTGAAAATCCGAATGAAATGGAAGACATGGATGAGGAGCAAGAGGAAATCAAGAAAGAGCAGGAGCAAAGTTTGGAAGAGATGAAAGAAGGGAAACAAAGTAAGTCTTCAAAAAGTCAGAAAAATGCAGCAGCTAAAATGAAAGAATTAGCTGGAAAAATGAAATCCATGAAAATGGATATGGAAATGAAAAGTCTGGAAATTAATTACGAAAAACTCAGAAGAATTCTGGAGAACCTGATGTATGTATCTTTTGAACAGGAAAAACTAATTGCCGACTTAAACAATATAAATACTACCAATCCGCGCTATATTGAATTTGCCAATCAACAGAAAAAACTCAAAGACGATATGCGGATGATAGAGGATAGTTTATTTGCGCTCAGCAAGGAATTGCCTATGATTGCTGCTTATGTAAATAAGGAAGTAAATGATATTAATTACAATATGGAAAAGGTTGTGGATTTACTTTCAGATCGATTTGTTCCTCAAGCTCGGGGGAAGCAACAATATGCAATGACTTCCATGAATAATGTGGCCTTGATGTTAAGCGAATTATTGAAACAAATGCAACAGGAAATGACATCAGGTAGCGGCAAATCGAAAACAAAAAAGCCCGGAAAGAAAAAATCAAAAGACTTTGAAAGTCTTCGTCAAATGCAGGAATCGCTGAATAAGCAATTAAAGGAAATGAAAGATGGTAAACCATCGCCAAGCATGAGCAAACAAATGGCACAAATGGCAGCTAAGCAGGAAATGCTTCGAAATGCCTTACGCAAAATGGACGAAGAGAAAAATAAAGATGGAACAAATCCTTTTGGAAACCTCAGTGAGATTCAAAAGCTAATGGAAGAAACTGAAGAGGATATTGTCAATAAAAATATTACAGAGGAAACGCTTAAACGCCAAAAAGAAATTGAAATTAGATTGATAGAAGCAGAAAAAGCAGAAAAAGAACAAGGTAAAGAGGAGAAACGTGAATCGAAATCTGCCCGGGAAATGTTTAATCAGAAGCCTCCTAGTTTAGAAGAATACATTAAAAGCAAAGAAAAGGAAATTGAATTGTTGCAAAATGTTCCTCCCAATCTAACACCCTATTATCGCATTAAAGTTAAAGAGTACTTCAGAATTTTATCAAACTAGATTCTCTTCTATTGGTCTCATTGCTTTTTACTCTTTCTTAATTTTCCTCCATCTTTTTATTCTTTAAATCTTTTCATCTTTATTTTCAAGTCTTTTATCTTTTTTTCTACCTTTGCACATGGTACAACACTTTAAAATTTCCCCAAAATGATAGAAGAAAGTAAAAAATTTATTGGGAGAGGTCTAACCTATGATGACGTATTAGTTGTTCCGGCTTATTCGGAAGTACTACCCAGAGAAGTTAATACAAAAACGAAACTGACAAAAAATATTGATATCAATATACCCTTTGTTTCAGCAGCTATGGATACGGTAACTGAAACAGCTATGGCCATTGCAATTGCTCGAGAAGGGGGCATCGGTATTATTCATAAAAATATGTCTGTTGAAGAACAAGCTTTAATGGTCAAAAGGGTTAAACGATCGGAAAGCGGTGTAATCCAGGATCCTATTGTTTTAAATGAAGAAGCTACAATTGGCGAAGCCATTCAGTTAATGACCGAAAATTCTATATCAGGAATCCCCATTGTAGACGATAATCGGGTAGTTGTCGGCATACTAACAAACAGAGATATCTTTTTTGAAAAAGATTTTTCGAGAAATGTAAGAGAGGTTATGACAGGACAAGCTGGCTTAATAACAGCTCCTGCTGGTACAGATATTAAAGAGGCTGAAGAGATATTAAAGAATCACAAAGTAGAGAAATTACCTGTTATTGACAGTGAGGGCAAAATTCATGGCTTGTTTACTTTACGCGACATTAAGAAAACAAAAGATCATCCACTTGCCTGTAAAGATGAGTATGGCCGATTAAGAGTGGGTGCTGCCATAGGTGTTACAGAAAATGCACTGGAACATGCAGAAGCATTAGTAAATGCTGGTGTCGATGTATTAAGTGTAGATTCTGCTCACGGAAACTCCAAAAAAGTTCTCGATTTGATAGCAAGTGTTAAAAAGAAGTTTCCTAATATTCAGTTAATTGGTGGAAATGTCGCAGTTCCCGAAGGCGCACTTGCTTTGGTAAAGGCTGGAGTTGATGCAGTAAAAATAGGAATCGGGCCGGGTTCCATTTGTACAACGCGTGTTATTGCAGGAATTGGAGTTCCTCAATTAACGGCTGTTTATGAATGTGCTGAAGCCCTAAAAGATACGGGTATTCCTATTATTGCCGATGGTGGTATTCGCTACTCAGGCGATATCGTAAAAGCGATAGCAGCAGGAGCAAGCAGTGTAATGGCAGGTTCCTTATTTGCTGGTGTTGAAGAAGCACCCGGTGAAACAATAATTTATGAAGGTAGGAAATTCAAGCATTATCGTGGAATGGGATCTTTGGAAGCCATGAAAAAAGGTTCTGGAGATCGTTATTTTCAGGATCCTGAAGAAGAAATTAGCAAGTTGGTTCCTGAAGGTATTGTTGGTCGTGTTCCTTACAAAGGCACATTGAATGAAGTTTTATATCAATTTATTGGTGGACTAAAAGCAGGAATGGGTTATACGGGCTCTGCTACTATTGAAAATTTGCAACAGGCTAGTTTTATTCACATAACACCGGCAGGTGTGCGCGAAAGTCATCCACACGATATTATGATTACCAAAGAAGCTCCGAATTATAGTCCAAGATAATTCTTTCTTGACTAAATGTATAAACCCGACTTTCATTTGATTGTCGGGTTTTTTGTTTTGATATTATTTAATAAGCAGATGTTTGCTGTACCTCCAGAGATTTATTGATTTGCCTACTTGAAAAAAAGTAATAATCTTGATTGAAATTAATAACTTTCTCTGTAAATTGGCGGAGTGTTTCTTTTGAAAACAATATGATCAATGCTTTTGTAGGGATCACCCCAATTGTTTATACCTGACCCATAAAGCCAGATATTTAAAGTAAGGTGAATTGATAAATAACCGCGATTTGTCACAGAAAGAACACTTTAAAAGAATTGAACTTTAAATGAGTTTATAAATATTTGGGTCTACAAAATTAAAAATGTGCGGAGTCAGCACTAAAATCACTGACATCATATTATGAAAACTAGAATTATATTTTTAGTATTCTTACTTCTAAATGTCACTATTTCAATTCACAGCTATGCTCAGGATATTATTGTATTAAAAACTGGAGATGAGATAATGAGTATTGTCAAGGAGGTAGGCATTGATGCAATCACCTATAAAAAATTTGATAATCAGGAGGGTCCAATTTATAGCATTGAGAAATCAAAGGTGTTTATGATCAAATATCAAAATGGCTCTAAAGATGTATTTACTGAAGAACCTAAAATTGAAGAAAAGGATGTAAATAGTGGTGCAAATGCTCCTTCTCCAAAACCTTCTGGTTCTGTTCAGCAAGCACAGAAATCACTGGTATACCAAAGAGGAATAAGAAGTGAAAATATTGTGCTAACTGATCAGCAAATCTGCGATATTTTTAATGAGTATCCTGAGATAAAAAAGTTATATGATAAAGGGAAAGGACAGAAATCGGTAGGCGAAGTTTTGTCATGGGGAAGCCTAGGAGTTCTTGGTTTTGGAATTTATAAAACTACAAAGGTGTCTGACTTAACTACTAAAAATGAAATTGCTAAAAGATTTTTGATAGGAGCAGCTATCACTCAAATAACTTCTTGGGTTATTCAAGGAGTTGGTAATAATAATATTAGGAAGACAGTTGATTTGTACAATTCTATGATTAATAACATTGAGTAGAAATTATAAAATGTGCTGGCCAGCACTTTAAACTCTGACAAAATTATATGAAAATAAGAATCATCATTACTAGCCTTGTTTTATTGTTTACTATGATTAGTAGAAATTGCTATTCTCAGGATTTAATAATTCTTAATACAGGGGATGAAATTCAAAGTATCGTTAAGGAAGTGGGAATTAATATAATTAAGTATAAGAAATTTGAGAATCAGCAAGGTCCGGTATATACAATTGAAAAGTCAAAGGTATTTATGATAAAATATCAAAATGGGTCTAAAGATGTTTTTACAGAACAAAGTAATAAAAATCCTATTCCAAAAACTGATTCCATCATTGTATCTAGTAGCCCCAAAGCTTCTGTCCCTAAAGCACCTGAATACCTTACATATAAGCTAGGAGTAAAAAAAAACAAAGTAAAACTGACAAATGCTGAAGTTAGAAGTATATATGCAAATTGTCCTGAAGCACTTAATCTATTTAATGGAGGTGTAGGTTTGCATGGTGTCGCAAGTACATTAACCTGGCTTGAGATTGGGATGATGTTCCTAACAGGCTATGCTCAAAACAATTTGGATTTGATTCCCGGTGCAACTAAACAATCAGTAACAAAAAGGGGCCTTAGTATTATTGGAGGTATGATGGTTGTAGGTATTTCGTGTAATATTGGAGGACATCAGAAGAAAAAAAAATCAGTTGTAGCATACAATGAAGTTATAAAAAAAACCTTTGAGGATATAAAATAATGCTGTTTGATTATTTAGTCCACTTAATTCGATAGCCTAAATTAAACTCTAAAAACTCAGCTAACATAAAATTAACAGCTCTAATGTTTACCCCAAAAGTAAGGTTATCATATATCCTATAATTCACACCTAAACGCTGATAAAATTGGTTCCAATTGCCATACCTATAATTTCGAGCATACATTCCTATTCCAAGTACAAGTGAAAGGTCTCCAATAATCAATTCAGGTTGATAGATCAAACCAAATGTTAAGTTTTCCAGATTCCTTGGCCCCGGAGTTCCATCAGGATTGGCATTTAAACCCCACCAATAATTCATATCGACTCCTAATCCAGATCGCCATGCATTGGAATGGCGAAGTTGATAAAAAGCACTGATTCCACCCACAGCAAAATAATTTGTATCCAACTCGTGCTCATTCAGCTGATGATCACCATAACCAAGCATGAGGTATAAATCATGTGTTTTTGTTTCCTTTTCTGCTTTTGGTAATCCACTGGTTTCTGGACGACCTCTTAAATGATATTTTAATTCTATAGAAGGAGAGTATATATTTAATCCTCTGTTTGGTCGTTCAAAACCACCATTAGAAAAATGAGAGAAGGTCAAACCTGCACCTAAATCTAGCCGTTTACTAAGCGGAACAAATGCATTCAAGCCCACATCAATATAAACAGTCATACTTCCTCCAATAGCAATATTATTTGGATTTGTAATTGAATCATAATAGCGCCAGTGCCAGGCCGTTCCAAATTGAAGATCAGCATATAACTCCATCCATTTTAATCGAAATAGTGGGATTCCTAAAAATCCATATATGGCCATCGGATTACCTAATTCTCTTGAATAAAAATCTCCAGTCCAAAAACCAATGCCATAATAAGGGGCATGATAAACCTTTTGCCATTGCGTATATCCGGGGTTTTGCCAACCCAGCTTAAATGATGCTCCTCTGTATTTATCAATTGGTAATCCGGTTTCATTTTCTCCTTTTACAAAAGGATTGGTAGGCATTATTGTACCCTGGTGATAATTGAGGCTGAGGAATATATAGTCTTTGGTTTTTAATTTTGCCGATTCATTCTGTGCTAAACATACTCCTTGAAGAAAAAGGAATATGAGAATGAATTTAATATTTTTCATACTACTAAGGACAACTTAAAAATCAAATAGTTTACAGGACTGCTTGATTTATTTATGAATTCCAAACTTATTAACTCATTGCAATTTAATTGAAAAATGAACATTAGAATCAAGAACAATAAAAAAGAACATGAGCACTTAGCACGAGGAATAATTATCAATTTATATATACTGCTGATAAACATTTCTAGATGTCTATATATTTTCATAATTTACACACCATTAAGATCATGCTAATTAATTAACAATTAACTAAATCAATTACTGTGTTTAAGATAGAATCCAAAATCGATGTAAATTCCAAAGAGTTTAAGGAAAATAAAGAAGCCTTTTTAAAACAATTGGATGCCTATAAAAAAATCCTCAGAAAAGTTTCTCAAGGTGGCTCCGAAGCAACTGTCAAGAAGCATAAAGAGAGAGGTAAATTATTGGCCAGAGAGCGAATCAATAAAATAATTGATCCCAATACTCCTTTCCTAGAATTATCGCCACTTGCTGCATATGATCAATATGAAAATGGATTTCCATCAGCAGGAATCGTAACAGGAATAGGTGTTATTCATGGCCGCGAAACGGTCATTATTGCTAACGATGCTACTGTGAAAGGTGGTACTTATATGCGCTGGACAATCAAGAAGCATTTGAGAGCTCAGGAAATTGCAATGGAAAACCAATTGCCATGTTTATATCTGGTTGATTCTGGTGGTGCTTACTTGCCTGAACAAGATACCGTATTTCCTGATAAAGAACATTTCGGTCGTTTCTTTTACAATCAAGCGCGCATGTCAGCCATGGGAATTCCTCAGGTTGCTATAGTTATGGGATCTTGTACTGCAGGCGGAGCTTATGTTCCTGCCATGAGTGATGAGACCATTATAATTAAAAATCAGGGAACCATCTTTTTGGGTGGACCTCCTTTAGTTAAAGCGGCTACAGGCGAAGTAGTTACTCCTGAAGAATTGGGAGGAGCTGATGTACATACATCTATTTCAGGAGTTGCTGATCATTTGGCAGAAAATGATGTGCATGCTATTCAGATTTGTAGAAATATTTTTGAAAACCTGGATTATCCTATTAAACAGGTCTTAGACTTAGCACCTATTGAAGAGCCTGCTTACGATCCGGAAGAATTATATGGTATTGCTCCAACTGATTTGAGGAAAATGGTTGACCCTAGGGAAATCATAGCTCGTATAGTCGATGGTTCAAAATTTCATGAATTCAAAGAAAGATATGGAAAGACGATAATTACAGGCTTTGCTCGTATCATGGGAATGCCAGTTGGAATTATTGCTAACAATGGAGTATTGTTTAACGAATCAGCATTAAAGGGGACTCATTTTATTGAGCTTTGTACAGAACGTAAAATTCCATTGGTTTTTCTTCAAAACATTACCGGTTTTATAGTAGGAAAAGAATATGAAAGAAATGGCATTGCCAAAGATGGAGCAAAATTAGTACATGCTGTTGCAAATGCACAGATTCCAAAGTTTACCGTTTTATTCGGTGGATCATTTGGTGCCGGAAACTATGGTATGGCCGGGCGAGCTTTTAGTCCACGTTTGTTATTTATGTGGCCAAATGCAAAAATCTCTGTGATGGGTGGAATGCAAGCTGCTAATGTTCTGATTACTGTAAAACAAGATCAGTATAAGTCCAAAGGAAAAGAAATGCCCCAGGAAGAAATTGATAAAATGTATAAAGCAATAACTGAAAAATACGATCATGAAGGTTCAGCTTATTACAGTACTTCACGTCTTTGGGATGATGGAATTATTGATCCAACGGATACACGAAAAGTTATTGCTATGGGTATTGCCATGTCGATGAACAAGCAATTCCCAGATCATAATAATGGTGTATTCAGAATGTAATTTGAAAAAGGATTCAATAATTTTTAAGCATTAAATTAATAGTTGATGAAGACATATCGAAATATCGAATTTGAAATACAGGATAGTGTAGGAACACTTTGGTTAAACAGACCTGAAGTTCACAATGCGCTAAATGCTGAAATGATTGGAGAAATTATTGACTTTTTTTCAAGCATTAGTGAATACCCCGATGCACGTGTGATTTTATTGAGAGGCAGAGGCAAGTCATTTTGTGCCGGTGCCGATTTGAACTACATGAAAGGTATTGCAGAGTTTGGTTTTGAAGAAAATTACCAGGATAGTTTGAAACTGGCCAAATGTTTTAATGTTATTTATACCTGTCCGAAACCAACAATTGCAGTGGTTCATGGTGCAGCTATTGGTGGTGGAAACGGCTTATTAGCTTCCTGTGATATGATT
>Ga0209249_1001806_pt1 | contig 19051 bp, 6 predicted proteins | sample SaaInlV_200m_DNA_4_FD_184653 | JGI IMG/M metagenome (GOLD analysis project Ga0209249, IMG submission 184653) | Marine microbial communities from expanding oxygen minimum zones in the Saanich Inlet - SI037_S3LV_200m_DNA (SPAdes) (version 2) | ecosystem: Environmental > Aquatic > Marine >...
CCCACCTGAGACACTGCCAATATAGCGCTAACCGCCTGCGCCGCAACAGGTGCCATGGCATTCTGCCCGCTTAAGTTGACGGCATTGCCGGCGGGGGGGCGTGCGGCCTACTTACGGCAGAACGAACACTTTGAACTCAGCTCGAGCAATCGTCTTGCCACTGGAGGTGAAGGTCCAGTCGCGCGTCTTGCCCTCGGAATTGCCGATACCTACATCGTTTCCGGCTCCGCTACCAAAGCGGTTGAAGCAGATGATGGCGTGCTTCTCCTGCCAATTGTGAATCTGCATGCAGCCGTAACCGGGGGACTTGTCAGGCGACATCTGGTCGCCGAAGTCGAGCACGCCTGCGTCGGCGTTGGTGATTTTGGCAGCGTTGTTTCCGCCATAGTTGCAGTCCCAAAACTCGATATTGCAGCCCTCGGCGAATGTCCCTTCGGTCACATTCGGCGAATTCGTCTTGACGACGGCGTTCGTCACTTTGAGCTGGAAACGCGCCCCGCTGGCCTTACTCGGAACGCCAATTTTGGCCACATCATCCGTGAACGGGTCCATGGAAACAAACGCATAAGTTACCTTCGCACCCATTCTCTGCAGAGCCATGAAATAGGCTACCTTCTTGAACGGTCCCTTGACCTGTTCTGAGTTATCCACGTCATAGAGAAACCGCGTGTTCCCATCAGCAAGACGTGAGGCGATCGGGTTCCAACCATAGACAAGCTTGTACTGCTTGGCTTCCTCGGGACACAGTTTGGCGAAGGCGTCGAACTTCGGGATGAACCGGAATGGGGAAGCGGGAAGCCCACCGGCATTCGCCAAATTGACGCCCACAGGGTTGTTGGCCCAGGCATAGTGCAGCATCACCGCTTCTTTCACCGTTGGGGCACTTACCACCACGGTGTCCTCACCTTGAATCACGGCATCCGCTCTGACCGCCACCCCGTTCATTCCGGTGAGCGCGAACCCCACGATGTCGCCGCCGCCTTTGACCGCCAGGGGAGCACCACCGGTGTCAAAGGTTACGTACGCCTTGCCCCCGCGGAATTCGCAGGTCTCGTAGACAGGACCACACCAGGCAAACCCGGTCTTGCCGTAGGTCTTGTGCAGAGCCACACGAGCCAAACGGTCACCGACATCCTGCTTGTTCTTGGGATGGATGTCCTTTTCGTCGCCGACATCGATCGTGATGGCCATACCCGTGTTGGGGACCTCCTTGGCGGTGTTCATGAACGACTCGCGAATGTCTGGCCAACCACCGTTTTCGACCGGGCTCTTCCAAGGGGCCTTGAAGTTGGGAAGCTGGACGAAGTAGTAGGGGAAATCATAGCCCCACAGTTGACGCCAGGCCGTGATCTTGCGTTCCATCTGGACGCGGTAGTGCTTGCCGCGGCCGGCATTGCCCTCGCCCTGATACCAGATCGTGCCGCGGATGGCGAACGGAACGATGGGGTTGATCATCCCATTGAACAGGTTGGCCGGGTGGTTGCGGTCTTTGCGCGGTTGCCCCGGAGCTCGTGGACGCCGCGGCGCCTTGCCCTGTTTGCCGCCTTTGTGCCACTCGCCCCAAGCCTTTCTATCGATCGCGTACTGCTCCGTGGCCTTGACCGGATCGTAGACCTTGTCCCGTTGGTCCCAGGATGCTCTGATGGTCTGCACAACCGGATCGTCCTTCTGTACGTCCCACGGCGTCCAAGCCTCGATAACGGTGCCACCCCAGGAGGAGTTGATCAGGCCGATGGGGATGTCAAGATTCTGGTAGAGCTTGCGTCCGAAGAAGTAGCCGGCGGCGGTAAAACTGCCCACGTTGGCAGGGGAGCACGGGGCCCAGGGGGTCACTTTGCAGTTGTCCTGCGGCTCGACTGCCGGCACCAAGTGAACCTTGAACAGGCGGATCTTCGGGTAAGTCGCCGCCGCCATCTCCTCCTTGGCATTGTTGGAACTGCCCACGGTCATTCCCATGTTCGATTGCCCGGAGCAGAGCCAGACCTCGCCCGAGAGCACCTCTTTGTACTCAATCGTGTTCTTGCCTCGGACGGTAACAGTGAACGGGCCGCCGGCACCCGGTGTCTTGACCCCGACCTTCCACGTGCCGTCGTCTCCTGTGACCGTGCTCGCCGATTTCCCCCACGACCCCGTGACCGTGACCTTCTCTCCAGCATCAGCCCAGCCCCAGAACGGCGCTTCGGTATCGCGCTGAAGAACCATGTTGTCGCTGAAAATGGACGCCAGCTTGACGTCTGCCCTCACGGCGGTGATCAGAACGGTTACTCCCAAGACCCAAGCGAAGCGCCTCATGCAATCATCCTCCGATTACCACGTGTCACAGATGCAAAGACGCATTGTAAGGGATGTGAAGGGTATGGTCAAGGTGAGACGGAGTAGTGTCTGGTCCCCAGGCCCCCCTCCTGGGGCCGCCGAGCACCACCTCGGCATTGCCTTCTGCCTTCCTGGAGGGCGTGTCGTCCCCGACCGCCGTGCCTCAGGTTCTGGGCCTGTAAGACGGTCGCTGCGAACATTGACCCTCCAAGGGTGAACGGTTTTCCTGGAGGGCGTGTCGTCTCCGACCGCCCCAGCAGAAGATGCCGCCCGGAGGGCCGTGCGGCCTACTACAGAGGGCCGGTGCCTCCATTGCTCTCCCCTGGATGCCCGAGGGCCACCTTGAAGCGGTCGCCCTTCTGTCCTCCTGGAGGGCGTGCCTGGCCTCCGTAGCCACTTCGGCGAAGGAGGGTCGTCCCCGACCGCCACAGCAGAAGATGCCGCCCGGAGGGCCGTTCGGCGTACCAGCAAGAGATGCCGCCCGGAGGGCCGTTCGGCGTACCAGCAAGAGATGCCGCTCGGAGGGCCGTGCGGCGTACCTTGGCATGGTGGTCTTCTGTCTTCCTGGAGGGCGTGTCGTCCCCGACCGCCGTGGCAGAAGATGCCGCCCGGAGGGCCGTTCGGCGTACCAGGAGAGGATGCCGCCCGCGCTTCTTGTACGGCGGATGGCCTACTTTGGCAAGACCCCGCGCGCCTTGAAGTTCACGGTGACCTTGCGCCCTTTGATGATCTTGATGCCCTGGGTCACTCGGTGATCGTGGGATGTTCTCGCCATGCATTCCCCCGAAGCGGCCAGTTCAGGCTTCCTGACCACGCCGGCTTCCCCGGGGCCAACCGTCTCAAAGCGTTCGTCCAGCACACAGTTCCAGCCCGGGATTTTTCCTCCGTCGCCGATCGTCTCGAAGTCACCGTTCACCAATTCGGCTCCCTGGACGCGGAAATCGTCGTAGTACGTCCAAACCAGGGGGGTGGCGCCGAGAGATTGCGTCCCCATGACTTCAAGCCTAACGGTTGCGTCCGCCTTTGGCATGAACTCGAACTGGCACTCTTGCCATTGATCTGCTCGGGCGGCCCCAAAAGCCGCGACCAGACGGTTCCATTTCCTGGCCCAACTCGGGGCTGTGGCCCCCGTTCCGGGCTCCATGCTCAGGTTCTCGGCACCCCTTTCTCCCTGGACGTCGACGCGGATGGCAGAAGTGGGGAAAACGGGGATGAACGGAACGCTCCCGAACGCTTCAAGACATAGCGCATAGGCGCCATCAACATTCCACGTGTCGGTGACAACTCGCTTCCGCCAACCGACCCAATGGTCACCTGTAGGCGTTCGCACCGTGATGTGAGCCAGGATTGGCCAGTTCGTCTCGCTGAAGTCGACACCCAGACCTGCCAGCGGGATCTGCCACTCGGCTGACCAGGCGCCCCTACCGAGTCGTGCGGCAGCGTAGACAACTCCCGCTCCGGCCAGAGCGGCAGAATCCTCGGCCAGGCCGCTGTCGGTCACGCTTTCGAACGAACCGTCGGCGTATCCACGCAGCACAACAGGTGTCATCCGTGCAGGAAGGTCCGCCGTCCGGGCTGGCGCAAGCGCGATCTCGACGCCATCATCTCGGCCCCACCGATGGCCGCGCGTCGCTTTACGCTTGGGGTCGATCGTGCTGTGAATGGCAACGTAGAGGTTGGCGGCGTCTGCATTCATCCACACGTGGCTTGTGAAAGGGGCTTCTCTCTCGTCTCGTCCCCATCTCACCACGCCCGTAGCCTCCGTCCTTTCTCCCCATTCGCCCGGAGCGAGATCACCGTCGATCACAGTCGGTGTTCTGACCGTCGGGACCGTGACCGGGATGGGTAGCCGTCCCTGGGCACGCGCCGACGGGGCCACGATGCGAGGCATCGGAGACACGTTGGGCCCGAACTTGACTGCCGGGGAGGCGCGACGCGGGTCGTCGTAGAGGCCGAACGTCTCAAACGGGATGGGCTCAAAGCCGGGGACGGCGCTGAACACGGGGGCGTCAGGCCGAAGGCGCAGATCCAGCCGCTGCCGCTCCACGAAGCCGGGACCGGCCTCCAGATCGACGTTGTTCTCGATCGTGCAGGTGTCTTTGATGTTCGCCTTGTCCGAGACCTTCAGTGTGCCGCTACCGGCGGAGGCGTTGTTCCGGAAGACGTTGCCATGCGAGCAGTGAGCCAGGATGGGATCTTCATCCATGGGGGCAAGTAGCCGCGGGTAGCGCTCACGCCAGAGATCACTCTTGAACAGGTCGAGCTTCTTGAACAGTTTGGTGAACTGGATGCTGTCCCGGGCCTTCTTCACGTTCGGGGCACAGAAGCTGTTGATGCCTCTGGTTGAGAGCATGAGGCCCGTGTTGCAGTTGATGGCCAGATTGTTCGTAACTGTGTGATCTCGGTTGCTCACCACAATCCCGGGCCCTTTGCAGGAGGAAACGATGTTGCCGTGGATCGTGGTCCCGGTCGTCTGGTCATCCATATAGATGCCTTTGGTGGCGCTGTGCCCGGGCAGGGGCTCGCCCGTGGTGTGTATGAGGTTGTAGCGCAAAATGGTGCCGCGTTGGCTCCAGTCGTAGTGGCACGCGTAGATGGCCCCGGCATCGTTGGTATTCAGGCACACGTCATGGACAATGTTGTACTCCAACAGGTGATCGTTACCCTTGAAAAAGAGGGCTTGGTGCTGTGCTTGGTAGACCAGATTGTGGCGAATCGTGTTGCCGACGCCGTAGATCGCGGCGGCCGGTCGGTAGGTGTTGACGATCAGGCCAAAGTGGTGGATGTGGTTGTTCTCAATCACATGGTTCCCGGGCGTCAACGATTCATACACGCCTCCTCGCGCGATCACCCCGCCCTCCCCGAGGTCGTGGAAGTCACATCCAAAGACCGTTCCGTCGGTGCCTCCATCGAACTCGATCGCGGTGCTGCCAAGATGTCGCAGTGTGCAGCCGGAGACGGTTACCCCCGTCGTGTTCTTGAAGACCAACGCCCGTTCACGACACGCCTCGAACACCAATCCCTCGAACCGGATGCTCGAGATGCCCGTCCCAATGACCAGGCCGTCGCAGGACGCCAGAGTCACCGGTGCGGTCTCTGGTTTGGCCTGTGGCCAGAGATAGAGGCGCCGGGTCGTGCGATCAACCACCCACTCGCCCGGACGATCGATCTCGCTGATCGCATTGAAGGCGTAGAATGGTCGCCCATGCTTGTAGCCGAAGTGGTGAGATTTCGGATCGAGGAGTGAAATCGTCTTCTCCTGGAGATCAATGGCTTTCAAACGCATCTTCTGATCGGCCCAGGCGTGGAACCAAAGGCCGTCGAACCACAGGTCCGGTTCATCCACCCAGCGCTTGAGGCGCTCGTCCTCGAAACGGAAGATCCCATCGCTGTAGCAAACCCCCACATGCCCTCTCTCCCAGCTGTTCCCAAGGCATTCCCCCATATTCGTGTAAGTGTTGTTGGGCCAACGGGCCACTGGAAGCCGTCTCTCCTCCTGGAACAGTGCCAGAGGAAACTCGCGTTTGCCGCGGTATCCACACCCCCCGTTGGCAAAGCCCGGAATCTCCTCAAGGAGTGTGCCGGGGATCTCGGCGCACACGACGTTTGCCCCGGCTTTTGAGTCGAGGCGATCGACGATGGTCGGATCTGACACGGATTGCCAGGTCGTGATCGTCTCTCCCCCAGAGATCGTGGCGGTGCCGCGTCTCTGAGCTCGGTAGATGATCGGTGCGTCCGTGCCGGAGTCCTCGGCCATCAGCTCGAACACGTTCGTCCGTCGATGGACTCCCGGCGTGAGCTCGACAACGACGCCGTCGCTCGGGAAGGCGCCCGTTGCCTTGAGCTCACGAATGGCGTCCCGGGCGCGTTCAAGTGTTCGAAACGGCCCGTCTGTCTTGCTCAACAACCGTTTGCCGGCTCGAGTCCCGGACCACGTGTCGTTGCCGTTGGGGGAAACGAATAGGTGCAGAGGTGCGGCGTAGGCGCAGAACGCGCAAGCGTACGACGCGAGGAAGGCGACAACAGGTAGGTGACGAACGGCGGCGTTCATTGGCGTTCTCTCTCTGTAGGTGCGCTACTGCTCAAACTGAAATCGGGCAAACATGCCGGGGTTGTGAAAACGGCCCCGCATGATGGGGTTGATGGAGCTGAACATGTCCTTGGTGCCGTGAGCTGTGAAACGCGTCAAGCAGACGTTCCCACGCACGTCCAGATCAACGGTGGCCCCCTCCTTCAGCCCCAGTGCGGCGAGAGGCAGACCGAGCTCCAGCCTCCAGGCACCGTCCTCCACCTCCACCCGGATGTCCGCCCTGCTGTCCCACGACGTGTCCGGGGGTTCGCCCGGGGCTGGATAGAGGTGTTGAACGACCTCGCCTCGCATGTTGACCATCAGCCAATGGTAGATCTCGTCCTCCTGAGTCGCATCCAGGAAGATCTCCACGTAGTCGACCTTTCCCTGGCGTTCCAGCATATCCCGGGCCTCTCCGTGAGTGATGTCGCAGGCAACATACAGGTGACCGTCACGATAGCGTGTCCGCACGCGCCCCGGCTGTCGCGTACCCTTTCCGTCCACGTTGTTCCGGAAATGCTTGCCGCCTGTACGCAACCACTCTTTCTCATCGATCCTCCCGTCCACCACAATGGGACGCTTCCCTCTGCGCACCAAAACGATGTCGGCGCCCTTGTCACGAAGGGCTTTGACGTCAGACACATACACCTGCCGCTGGGCCTCCATGGCTCCCAGGAAGCGGCGAGAGATGCGCTCGATACGGGGTCCGTACTCAGTCCCCTTGGCAACCGTAAGCGCTTGATTCAGGAGCATTCGGTAGCGGGTCAGCGTCGCACTGTCGAAGTGGACTTCCCAAATCGCCACGGCATCGGCCCGAGCGGATGCCAGTGCCACGCAGCGCTCCTCTACATCATCGAAGAAGACCGCCATCGGCTCTGCCGCAGGCCCATAGAAACTGCGATGGTAGTCCGCCAGCAAGGCATCGACATCAGCCCGGGGGTCCCACATCAGACGAGAATAGACGTAACGATTGACGTGGTCGAACATGATGTTATCAAAGTCATTCTGCATGAACATGTAGCGCCCATGTTTGGCCAGATCTCGGAAGACCGTTGACGCATGCCGTGGCAGTACCATCGGCACCCCCTTCAAGCTGCCCTGATTGTGACGGAAGAGCGAGTAATGCCAGAAGAGCATCGGTTGCTTGCTCATCCTGGACCAGCGTTCGATCAGGTCAAGGAACTCAGCGTAGCGTTTGGGGTTGGCCGACATACTCATCCTGCTGCACCCGGACAGGGCCGCTATACCCACAACCACATTATCGGGCAACGAGGTCACGCTCTGGGGAATCTCCCAGTACGTTTGGTAGGCGAGACAGGTGAGAACCTTGTCCGGAAAACGGGGTTTGACGGCCCTTGCCACCCGCTCAATGAACTGCCAGACATAGTCAGAATGCCGGTGTGGGAACGGCATGTCTTCGTGCAGGAAGCGTTGGCTCTCGGGCGAGTAATCGACGCGGAGTCCGTCGTTGGGCAAAAGCGAAAAGGAATCGCCATAGCAGCTCGCTGGATCCCACCCTCGATTGAGCTCGAATTTCTCATGCGATCGCAGGCCTCGCGCTTCCGCGGGTTGCCCGCTGAAGTAGGCCTCGATGTCATTCAGCGTTTCCTCGAACACCCCTGGGCTCGTGTAGTTGAGATAGTGGCGCTGCTTCCTTCCGCCGGTCATGCGCTTGCCGTCTCTCTGGAGTGCGAAATAGTCCGGATGTTCAGCCGCAAACCGACGTGACCATTGCTGCCGGTGTGGACGGTGATTGAAGGCCATGTGTCGCGACGAGCTCCGCATGCGTACCATCCAGAGCCGTTGGTTACGCCCGTGCCAGCCTAGCTCGTTGTATTCGTCCAGCTTGAACACCCCCATCTTGAGGTATCTCGGGCTGGGAAAGATGATGCGTTGGTTCATGCGCAGCAGGAAATGGGGCTCTTCGCGGACATCCAGTGCCGGTAGCGCGATGTCACCGGTCTTGGGCACGACCATCCCCGCATCGCCGGGGAAAAACCAACGCACCCCGAGCCGTTCCAGTAGATCGTAGGCCCCGTGTAGCGTTCCGCGCTCGAAATCCCAGGCCAGATCGCCCCATGCTCTCACGCGGTCCGTGCCGCTGGCGTTGTCCGGCAAGGGCCCATCGAACACGGAAAACAGGATTTTGGACCGACCTCCGCGGTCATCCTTGCCGGCTACGTACAAGCGTTGCCCGATCGTCTTCAGCACATAGCCATCACGTGTCAGGCCGTCGATTGAGACTCCGGCTTGCTTGGCGAGATCCTCGCCCAAGACGATCGCAGGGGTTGCCTTAGGAACGGCCCACACAATCGCGAACTCCGCACCGGTAACTCGATCGAGGAAGCGTTTGAGCTCTTCGGCTGCAAACCGCACAGGGCTTGGGGCATCTGCCGGAGCCACAATCACAGCCCGGGGCGTCCCGTTGGCCGCGATGGTGATCGCATCAAGGTTGGCGGCAGGGAACGTGGCGGCCAGAGCAAGGAGAACTCCTGTGCTCACGGAGGCAGCATGCGGATGGCATCTCACGGAGAATTCTCCTGTTCTGTCCTGGCTCAACTTCCTGGCAAGAGAGGGGACACCCCGAATGCCCAACCTCAGCTGTTGGCCTGGACCAGGGCATCGGCGTCATCACTGATCTGCTGGATCTGGCGTCGCTGTTCGTCGCTCAAGCTGCAGGGATTCTCCGCCTCGGCCAAGGTCTCCAGTGCCTTCTTGCTGGCGCCGGAAATGATGTCATTGGGGTGATTGTTCCAGGCCGAAAAAGGACGGAAGTCGCAGAGCGAGGGGAGCCAGCAGGACTCGCGAAAGAACTGGGCCGTGTTCATCGAGGCAAGATAGCGTCCGCCTCTCGGAGCCGTCTCCAGGATCTCGTCAAGTCCCATGTGCTCGTCATCGATATTCACCTCGCGGAACATCTTCCGTGCGTACTCCGCAAGCTCGAGATCGATGATCAGCTGCACAGGGCTGCCAACATCACTGAAGGCAAGCGAGCCGACGCCGAACGAACGGGCACCCATGGCTGTTGCCAGACCAAAACTCATGGATTTCTCGAGGATGGACTGAGCGCAGACGGTACCCGCTCCAGCCCCACACCAACCCCACCCGTGACTCCGACGATTCCCAGTGTAGAGGTAGTCGTGCATCTCGCGGCCGGCAACGAAATGCAGGAAGAGATCCGGCCCAATCTGGCGGGGGAAGCCGTGACGCATGTCGGTCATGGCGCTGCTTCCGGTGATATTCTGGGGCAGATCGTCGATGGCGAGTCGCAACGCACTGATCGCCAGTGACTCGGCCGTGTTCTGAATCAGCGCTCCAGCCACGGTCACCGGGGTGGAGGAGCCGGCCACGGGCATGTGTCCGAACTGAACGGGTTGGCCAAGCAGACGCCGTGCGTCCATCGCGATGTCGATGTTCTCACGATCAAGCATGAACGGCGATGTGACCCATCCTTTGGCGGCGAAGACAGGGGCGGCCTTAACAGCATCAAGGGATCCCAGAGCGACCTCGCAGGCAGCGATGAAGAAGGGCAGCATGGGAGCGCTGTAGACAGAGACCAGATAGGGCCGACTGCTGTTGAGGAGAATGGTCGTGAACGCCCGCACATCAGCCGAGCCGATCGGGCAATCGGTGGGGATGAAGGTCGGATGTGAACGTTGCGTGATCCCAAGCGCTTCGACGAAGTGACACCACTGTGCGAGGTCCGCAGTGGTCGCTTCGCGCAGGAGGTTGGTTTCCGGATCGCAGATGTGCAGCGCCTGGCCGTGCGTGAAGACGCTGACCTCCGGAGGCGGCGCTGCCGACACTGCCGGTGCCTCCTGAGCCTTGCTCTTCTCCCGGGCACAACGGCCCAACACCTTGTCGATCACCGTCTCAGGAAAGGACACCTTGTCACCGTCTACACAACACCCGAATGTGGTCAAGTGATCGAAGACTTCATCCGTCCCCTGAACGATGAACGGTGTCTTACGCAGCACCTCAAGCGCCTTTTCGAGTACGCGCTGCAGTTCGCCATCGCTGAAAAGGGAGATCTCGGTCTTCACCTGCAGGTGCATGGCGTGCTCCTTGTGGGGTGTCAATTGTCTTGCAGAACACCTGGTGTCTTGGGCCGGCCGGTTATGGAGAACCGGCTCCTCCAAGGAAGCCGGCGCGAACTCGGACAGATCCGACGGATCAGACAGATCGGACAGATCAGCCCAAGCTCGTTACCGGCTGGCCTTAATCAACCTGATCTCCGATGCCTCCAACGTAAAAACGTGCTCCCTCCCCTGCCATTCGAGGCGAGTGGGTTGGGGCACGGCAGACGCGTTGACCGCGACCGCGACTTCCGAACCGTCCGGGGATCGGAATGCGTTCACAAACACGTCTCGTTTGTTGGGATCCATCGGCACGGACGGCTCGAACTGCCTGGGTGGATGAAGCATCCGTCCGAACAAGAGATAGGGGCGCCCTTCACCATGGAAGAGCTCGACCCAGCGTTTGACCAAATCGTGCTCGGAAGGAAGACCGGAGTGCGTTACCGTTCTCCAGCCATCCTCGTCTCGCTCTTCCAGTTGGAGTTCGTCGATCCACAGACGGCACTCTCCGGTCACGTGGATCATCACGCGCAGGAAATCCGTCTTTTCCGGGATGGTAAACTCAACGGCCTGCTTCCGCCAGTCGCCCGGAGGGCCATAGGGGAGCCGCCATGAACCACAGGAGGAGAGGCCGTGCCGAAGGGCAGCAATCAGGACTCCGGCATCCGCGTGGTCCAGCCTGTCCACCTTTGCCCGGCAACTCAATCGATACGTCCGCCCAACGACCAACTGACGCGGTCCGACGGACACATTCTGTGAGACCTGAACGATGTCGTCAGTCCCCGCGTTCTCCAGACGCAACGCAGGGCCAGTTCCATGGGAGACCGCGTCGTCCTGAGACGCCTTGCCGTCGTAAGTCTTGCCCTGCCACCCCTTGACCTTCTGCCATCCATCCGGCACACCATCGCTCCAGACATCGAAGGCCCCATTTGCGAGCATCGGGGCGGGAGTGATCGGCCAATGAGGTACCCAGTGAGGGATCTGGCCGGTCACGATGCAGTGAGCCAGATTGCGCAGGTTGCCTGCCCGGGGATTGCTCTGGAAGACCGGCAGAAACTCGTGGTAGAGGTAGCCGAATACGGAGTCGGGAACATGGCCTGGCTTCTCCGGTTTCCAGACAATCTGGGCGTCCCGGTAGTCCTGTACCTCAATCAGGTGATTGAAGTACTCCTGAGGCTCCTCAATGGACAGCACGGCATCAGGCTGGATCCTGCGGCACTGCTTGCCCAGTTGCACAAGCTGCTCGGTGAAGGCTTCGGTATCCCATACCCCCGGGCCAACCGGATGCCCGTGGTGGGTGGCGAAACAGTTCGCCCGCCCCGGAGCGGCAGCTCCCACGACCTGGTCCACCTGAACCATATCGCAGCCGCGTTTCATCAACTCAACGCAGTTCGCGGTGAACCACTGTCGCGTCCAGGCGTCTCCCCGGCAGAGGACGGCATTGCGCCCACCACGCAGCCATCGAAGTTTGCGGATCAGGGGCTTGCCATCACGATTGAGTAAAGCATGCGGCTCGCCTGTCTTGCGGAACCCATCCCAGTCCTGCCACTCGAACGAGTCGTCCTCCTGCTTGTTGTACTCGACATTCCAGTAGTAGCCGGAAGGCCATGGGAAGGCGTGCCCATCGACCGCCTTGATCGCGGCCACGATCCTGGCAAACCCCTCTTCAGACGGATACGGCGGGAAGTAGTCGGGTGAGAGCCAACTGCCATGTTGCTCCCAACCCCACAAAGCCACAATCAGCGGCGTGTCCGGGAAGTGGACCTTCCAGTAGTCGTTCAGCCAGCTCTCGACGCGCTCAGGTGAGCCCAGCCAGTGCCGAGAGAAGCGAATCATGGCCGGGGCCGAGCGCAACCATGCAGGGATATCCGTTCGTTGATGGTACGGCGTGCGGCACCACGCCTGCTGAAGGGCCCATCTCTTGTAGATGTCAGCTGCATCGCGCCAATCAGTAGTGACCTCGGACCGGGCGCTGCCGAAGGTCCGAAGCTCAATCGGGTACCCTTGCTCAAACAGGCTGCCGAGAGGGTGGAATGCACGGCGCTGCCAGGAGAGCCGGAGCGAGTTTTCCTCACGCCGAAACTGGACCACCTTTGGGTAACCGCGTGGGTCCCGGGAAGCGGAATACATCCCCCCGGATGACGCGTACCAGCAGGCAAACTGAGCGCACAATTTGCCCGGCTGATCTGCGGTCAGGGTCATTCCTTTCTTCCACGCGCTCGGCCTGTGGAATACGCCCCCCTTGGTCAGACCGGCTGCAAGTGCGTCGGTCTCAACGTCCGCACGCAGATCGACAATTGGGTAGATGACGCGCTCAAGGACCGCTTCCTCACCACCCTCCAGCGAGATCTCCCAGAGGGTTGTGTCCGGGGTGACATCGACCACGCAGGTGGCGGCGATGCCCCGACCTGCGATGTCCGCAAATGTGATGGTCACACGTTGCCCTGTCACCGCCCACGCAACAGCGCCGGCGTTCTGACTGGAAACCCAGCTCAACGCGCCGGTCGTGTCGCCAGGCTTCGACAGGGCCAGGAGGAACAGCTCGCGATTGGCATCCGCTGCCACGAGTTCGAACTCGTCCCCCCTGCCGCGGCACGACGCAATCGCGCCATGCTCAGTCTTGGACAGCCGCATGACCGTGTTGGTAGTGGTCAAAGCAACGCCTGTGTCATCTTCGACCACAGGCTGGGCGTGGGCACAGAGAATGCACAGGAGTACTGTAAAGGCGAGTCTGATGGCCATTGAGATCCCTCCAGAGGCCGAGGACTCGGAGATTGTCTTCGTTGTCATGGGGCACCCTCATATCGACGTCTGTGTACGTGCATGTTACCCCCAATTGGACGTACGAGCAAGAAGCCATGGACGGGTCGTCGTGCGTCGTGCCGCCTTTTTGCTTTCACCCGGGGCCGGTCCTATGTTTGGTCTGATTGTGAAGGCACTCGGATGTGAATAGGGGCTGTGACAGACGCGAATCATCTGCCAGCCTGCCGCCGTGTGCTTTGCCCCGGCTAGGGCCGGCACCATCCCCTGAACGAGACGAGGCACCACTCGATGGCTTCCGTAGAAATCCGACTTCAGTCTGCCACTTTCCTCCCCCTCCTCATCGCTGTATTCACGCTGCCGATCCTCCTCCACGCCGCCCCGAGTGTCCCCACCCCGATGGTCGCCCACTGGACGTTCGACGACGCGTTTGGGACACGCTGCCGTGATTCGAGCGGGAACAGCTGGGATGCCGTTCCCGCAGACGCTCGGAATGCCGGTGTCACGCGCGTGGAAGGCGTGTTCGGGGATGCCATGCGCTTCAGCGGCAGGCACCGACTTCATGTCCCGGAAGGTCCAGGCTTCCGCGATGTCCACGCGATCTCACTAAGTGCCTGGGTCCGCCCGGAGAAGTGGGACAAATACAACGAGATCTTCCGGAAGGAGGATGGTGCCACGCGCGTCCTCTTCTCGTTTCAGAACGAGGGCAGCATCCTCTCCCTGGGCCTGAATATCGGCGGCTATATCGAGTGCGATGCCAAGACCGACCCCGAGGCCCTCCTCGATGGGAACTGGCACCACTGCGCCGCAACCTTCGACGGCTCCGCAATGCGTGTCTTTCTGGATGGAAAGGAGATCGGGGTATCCAAGCGGACCGGGACGATCACCGCTGAGGGCAATGCGTCCGGGTGTATCGGCTCATCCAATGGCGGCGAGTGCTTCCAGGGGATGATGGATGACGTGCGGATCTACGCCACGGCCCTGGCCGGCGAAGACATCGCGGCCCTCCATCGTTCGGGACAGAAGGCGTTAGTGCGCCGCTCCGAGCCGATTGCAGGCAATGAGCCAACGGTCGGGAAGGAGCTGCTGGCCCACTGGCCATTCAACGAACGCGGCACGAGTGCGGTGATCCATGACGTCTCCACAGGAAAACCGGAAGCGATCAAGACATCGCAGACGTCTGCACGACTACGAGGCGTCCATGGCCACGCGATGGAGTTCCAGGGCGAACCCAGACTGCCCGTAAGACTCCCCCTTGCAGCACCAACACTCCCCGCCATCAGCTTCTCCGCCTGGACTCGTCCAACCGAACTCAGGGGCTACCGCGAGATCTTCCGGCAGGAATGCGCAGAGCGCCTGCTCTTTTCCTTCCAGGGCAACGGCACGATCCTCTCCCTGGGGCTCAACGTCAATGGCTATGTGGAATGCGATGCGACCGTTCGTCCGGCTGACCTGACCGATGGAAGATGGCACCATTGTGCAGCCACATTCGATGGGCAGACGATGCGCGTCTATCTGGACAGCAAGGAGATCGGAGCGCTCGAACGCAAGGGAGCAGTTTCCATCAACCAGACGGCTACGGCATTCATCGGCTCCAGCAACGGAACGGGGGAGTATTTCCAGGGCGGGCTCGACGATCTGCGGGTCTACGCGTCTGCCCTGACAGCGCAAGATATTGCCAAACTCTACCGAAGCGGCGTGGCCGCCTTGTCCACCGTATCGGATGAACTGCGCGAACGGTTGGCGTTGATCTATACCAAGGAAACGACGTTCGCCGCAACCATGGCGGCGACGCGAGAAGCAATCGCGCGTCCGGGAGTCGTCCTCGACCGTGAAATCGTGCGTGCCGTCCAAGCCAGACTCCGTGCGGACTTCGCAGAGGATCTGGCCCGTTTCCAGGAATGGACCGGAGCGAGTGCCCTGGACTACTTGACAGCCCGTGGCAACGCGTTCAATCTCGAAGCGGCGGAACGCCTGGTCGGCATGGCCCTGGAGTACAAGCCGCTCACCGAACGACAGCTCGCCCGTCAGACGCCGCAAGAACGGGCCCGCTGGGCAGAAGCTGACGCCCTTGGAACCCGGCTGGGAAAGCTCCGGGACCAAGGGAAGGACGCTCAGTTCTCGCCCGAATGGGTCGACGTGATGGTCGAGGCTGCCCGTCGTATCACGTTCCGGCCGGTCGAGCGCGAAGCCGTCGCGCCATACGTACGGCCTGCCACGCCCGAAACACGCAACCTGCCCCCGGACGAAGCGCAGGAGGTCCTGGAACGAGATTGGCTGCATCAGGCCAATCGCAACGCGACGCCGGAACGGATTCTGCAGGAGATCACCTGGGCCCGCAAACTGGCGGCCCGAATCTCAGCCGCCACAGACGACGCTGTGGATCTCTCCACTGACCTTGAACAGCTGATCGCCTTGGAAGCCAAGGCCAGGGAAACGTCCGGCAAGGACACCGACCTCTACGTCGCCGTCCGTGCGGTCAAGCGCCGGATCATGTTCGCCAATCCGGCACTCGATTTCGACAGTGTACTGTTCGTGGACATGCCCTATCCGCAAGGCAAGGAATGGCGCCATGAGACGCGCCACCGGCTCGGTTACCAGGCTGTGCCCGGAGCGCGTTTGCTCACGCTCAAAGGGCTGGCACCCAATGGCCGGCTAACTCAGCTCATGCCGAAAGCCCCTCTGCACGGCGCATTCTGGCGCCCCGATCTCTCCTTCGATGCAACACGTGTCCTGTTCTGCTTCAAACCGCATAATGAGAAGTCGTTTCATCTGTACGAAGTCGGGGTGGATGGGACGGGCCTGTCCCAACTGACGGATGGCCCCTACGATGACCTCGACCCCATCTACCTGCCGGATGGCGAACACATCATGTTCTCGACAACGCGCAGCCATACCTACGTCCGCTGCATGCCCCCCACCAACGCCTATCCGCTGGCCCGCTGCCGCCGCGACGGCACCGGCATCTACCTCATCTCTCGAGCAAACGAACCGGATTACCTGCCCACCGTGATGGACGATGGCCGTATCATCTACACGCGTTGGGAATACACCGACAAGCCTCTCTGGCGTGCCCAGGGCCTGTGGACGGTGAACCCTGACGGGACACAGGTGAATGCCTTCTGGGGTAACCAGAGCGTATGGCCGGATCTGGTCAAAGACGCCCGCAGCATTCCCGGCAGTCGTCGCGTGATGTGTACGGGAAGCGCGCACCACAACTGGTTTGCCGGCTCCGTGGCCATCATCGATCCGGACGGTGGCCGCAACTTCCCGCATGGTCTGGCCAAGGTGACTGCCGACCTTGCGTACCCGGAATCCGGCAACGGTCCGGTGGACCCGATCGAGTCGCCCGATTACCACAGTAGTGGCAGCTACTCGGCCTACTACTCGCCCTTCCCGCTGAGCAAGAAGGACTTCCTGGTCTCCGCCTGCCGAAGCGGCAAGTTTGTCCTCTACCTCATGGATGTCGATGGGAACCGTGAACTGATCTATGAAGGGAAGCACAACATCTTCCATGCCTTGCCGCTCCGACCACGCCCTTGCCCTCCTGTCATCTATGACCGCGTGGCCTGGCCGACTCCCGAGCAACGACACCAGCCCGAACCCGGGGTCATATACAGCAAGAATGTGTACCAGGGCATGCCCGACACGGTGCGCGGCAAGGCGAAATACCTGCGCATTCTGAACATTGAGCACAAGACCTACACATACTGGCACAAGCGTCCCTACCTCTCGACTGGACCAGTCGTTTCCGCGGTTCAGTCAGACGGTGTCAAACGCGTGCTCGGAACCGTCCCAATCGAACCCGATGGGTCGGTTGCGTTCCATGCGCCGGCCGGCCGAGCCCTGCACTTCCAGCTGTTGGACGAGCACTACCGGGCGTTGCAGACGATGCGCAGTTTCACCGGCGTCATGCCTGGAGAAAGACGCGGCTGCGTGGGCTGCCATGAACTGCACAGCGTTGCGCCGGAGCGAACCACGCTGGGAGCTGCCTTCACCCGCGAGGCGAGTGCCATCACGCCGCCCCCCTGGGGAGAGGCCAGCGTCAGCTTCCCGCGCTTTGTGCAGCCCGTGCTCGACCGACATTGCGGGCGCTGCCATCAAGGTGAAGGGAAGGCTCGGAAGACGCTGGACTTGACCGATCGCCCCGGGTTCTCGATATTCAGCCAGCCGTACGTGATCTTGACCGGGCGCCCAACCTGGGGAAAGCCCTACGAACGTCCCAAGGAGCCTTCCCCCGGGTGGGGAATCGCCAACATGATCATGGTGGAGGGATACGACAAGAAGGACCCTGTGGCCTACCAGACCCCCGCCCCGATGACCAGCCTCTCGTACCGAAGTCGACTGGTGGACATCGCGTCCAGCGGCAAACACCATGGCGTGAACGTGGACGAGAAAAGTCGGCGCCAGCTCATCGCCTGGGTAGACACCATGTGTCCATACCGCGGCGCTGAAGAAGTCCGCGAGATTGCCGATCCCGAGTTTCAGGGCATCGACTGGCTGGCAGTCAGACCAAAGGTCAAGACGGCCCCGACCATCGTTCGGCCAGGTCCGGTGGATTGAGTGAGTCCGTCGGGCATGTCCGCTCCCGTAAGCCGCGGCTCGGACGGAATGGCGCCTGTTCTTACAGAGCCGCGACTTACGGGAGCGGTCCCTTCCGGCAGAGCCGCGGCTCGGACGGAATGGCGCCTGTTCTTACAGAGCCGCGACTTACGGGAGCGGTCCCTTCCGGCAGAGCCGCGCACAACGTAAGCGGTCCCTTCCCGCCAAGGGAAAACCGCTCCTGTTAGTCGCGGCTCGGACGGAATGGCGCCTGTTCTTACAGAGCCGCGGCTCGGACGGACAGGGGCAGGGATGGCGACGGATAACCTGGAGATACAGACGTGCCTCAACGCTTCCCAATCCTGTTCGCTGTGCTCCTGATCGCCCCCGTTCTGCTGGGGGCGCAGAAAGCACCGGACCTGTACGTCAAGAAGGCAACATTCGCCGAGACAATGCTGGCTACACGTGCGCGGCTTCGCGACTACAGCCGTGAGACGGGTTTTCTTCCGTACGTATCCGGCCTGAACCGGAAGGGAGGCAAACCGCGCCTGATCACCGTCGACGTCAAAAATGCGGATCGGCTGTTTCTTGTGGCGCATCACGACGCTCAGCGTTGCTCAATCCCAGCCGTCTGGGGCAATGCCAGACTGATTGCCAGAGACGGGACCGCGACGCGCCTGGCCGACCTCGAGCCAGTCTCCATGAAGGCGCTGCGGAGAGCATTTGCGCGCTACCGGAAACCAGGGCTTGCCATCGGAGAGAAAACGTTCGAGCATGGCATCTACGCCCTCGCTCCCGCAGAGATCAGCTACAAGCTGGACCGCAAGTACGAACGTCTTGAGGCCGTCATCGGGATAAGCCACAAGGCTGACCGGAATGTGGGCATCCGGTTCAAGGTGCTGGATCGGCCAAACCGTGACGATGTTCATACCGCCGTCTGGCGCGGTATCAGCCGTGACTACCCACGCCAGGCTCGTGAATTCCCGATCGACGAGGGAGTCTTTTGGCTGGGAAATGACAACACACAAGGCTTCGAGCTGCGTCTCATCGACTCCCAGGCCCGACGAATGGGTGCCCTTGGAGATGGCGTTCGGGTGGCCATGAACGCGTTGTCCAAGGCCAAACTTCCCTATGATGATCCACGCCGACTGCAGCTCCTCGATAAGGCAATCCGACTGCGGGACATCGCCGCATCGGTCAGCCGGGTCAACGTCGATGCCATCGAGCGCATCCTTGACGCAGCACCAGAGGGAGAAGCCCGGAACCGGAACGAACTGGTCGCGCTGAAGCC
>Ga0209249_1001807_pt1 | contig 19046 bp, 17 predicted proteins | sample SaaInlV_200m_DNA_4_FD_184653 | JGI IMG/M metagenome (GOLD analysis project Ga0209249, IMG submission 184653) | Marine microbial communities from expanding oxygen minimum zones in the Saanich Inlet - SI037_S3LV_200m_DNA (SPAdes) (version 2) | ecosystem: Environmental > Aquatic > Marine >...
CGGGTGGTCAATACCGATTGGATGCCCCGTGAAAAAAAAATACAGAACTTTATACCACATGAGGAGATTGAAACCGGGCAAGTAGATTGCGCCAAAGCCATGATCGCCATCACTAAGGGTTGTAATAATTACTGTTCGTTCTGTATTGTTCCCACAACCAGAGGACGCCTTGTCAGCAGGGAAAAAGAGAATATACTCAGCGAGGCGAAAGATCTGATTAATAAGGGAGCTAAGGAAATTCAGTTGCTGGGGCAGAACGTCAACGCTTATAAAGCTGGAGATACAGGGTTTTATGAGCTTTTAAAAGCAATGTCTGAACTGAAAGATCTCCGACGTCTGCGATTTATCTCACCGCATCCGAATGACTGGAATAATCGCTTGTCTGATTTGATGAGCAGTCAGCGGGTCATCTGCAATCAAATCCACCTGCCTTTTCAAGTAGGCTCTGATAGAATTCTGTCGCTGATGAGAAGGGGACACACTGCCGGGGAATATCTTGAAAAAATTCAATATCTAAGACAGGTTGTTCCAGATATCGCTATCAGTACTGACGTCATTGTGGGTTTTCCGGGTGAGACCGAAGCAGAATTCGAAGAAACGTTGAAGGTTATTGAGACGGTTCGGTTCAATCCTGTCTATGCATTTGTGTACTCCGAAAGACCAGGTACCCGTGCCGCCGCACTGGACGATGATATCCCACAACAGGTCAAGGATGAAAGGCTGCAACAGTTGCTGAAGGTTCAGAATTCGATTCAATCCGAGCTGCTTGACGATCTGGTAGGGTCTTCTCAGGAAATTCTTATTGATGGGGCTCATCCCAGAGAAAGGCGGGCAATGACTGGCCGTAGCGGTGGGAACACGCCTTATATGATCCCCGATTGCGATCTGGAAATTGGAGATATGGTATCAGTGAAAACGTGCGGACGAAAAACACACTCACTTATAGGAGAGTTGACCAGGTGATGAGCCTTTATTCACCAATTATTTTGACTAAGACCCGTTTTTTTCTGCGACCATCAAACTCTCCATAAAATATCTGTTCCCAGGTCCCAAAATCCAGTATTCCATCAGTTATCGCGACCACTACCTCACGGCCCATCACCTGCCTCTTGAGGTGGGCGTCTCCATTATCCTCCCCGGTATCATTATGACGGTATTGAGAGATAGGTGCATGGGGTGCCAGGCGTTCAAGCCATTTTTCATAGTCCTGATGCAAGCCGTATTCATCATCATTGATAAAGACCGAGGCGGTAATATGCATGGCGTTGACTAATAGCAATCCCTCGTTTATGCCACTTTGCTGAAGACAATCTGAAATTTCCGGCGTGATGTTGATAAATGCTCTGCGGTCCGGGATGTTGAACCACAATTCTTTACGATAACTTTTCATTTTGAGCCTGCTATTTTTTCCGAATAAGTGGTATACGAATGGCGGAAATAGTTTTTATAAACCCGGCACGTTGAAAATCTCGTTCTTTCAAAATCAGGATATTCTGCAAATTCAGATAGTCATCTATTCTTGAGAACGCCAGGCTGCAGAACCTGAGAGCGTGTTCCCGCATACTCGTTCGTTTCTTGTGGCTTTTAACAACTAAAGAGTGTTCGCCAAACAGCCGTGCAAGAAGGATGTGGGTTTTAATGTCTAATGGATCGATATGCGTAATTTCCAACAATTCTCTGATGATTTCAATTTTGGGTGTTTTATCTTTAAGCTTAACCATCAACTTTCGTTTTCTGTATCGGCACTCCAGTCGGTTGATATCAATCTTTATTAGCTTCAAGTAAGCCTCACGCAGGACCACTTTGGTCTTACCATGATGCAGCTGCGTTTCCGTGGGGTCAAAGTCGGGTGTTGTAAAATTGAAACTCCCTTTTCCTATACTCAAAACGTAGTTTTCGACAGAATACCGTGCCTCCCGTGTCGCCAGTAGCTTGGCCAGGTATGTGCGATATATCTGCGTGATGACAATTTCGTCAGGGTAACTGCAATAAACATCATAAATATACGGCCAGGTTTTGGCAATCTCACGGGCATTTTCAGTAAAGTTTTTTTTCGATTCTTTCAGTGTTTCGTTGGCCAGCTTCACATCCATCAAAGTGATCGGGTTATTGACATTCTGAAATTTTGCAATGACCTTCTGAGCATTTTGTATCGAAGGCATTGTTTTCAATGCGTTATCATACCAATTTTCAGCAGACTGGCATATTTCAGTAACTTTATTCAACACCGTTTCATCAAATTGCTGGGGGAGGTTGAACTTGGAAACATAAACTGGACTTTTTGGAACAATGGAATTATTGAAAATTTGCTCTATCTTTTCAGGTTCTTGAAAAATAGGCGGTTCAAGTTCGTCTAATGCGTTTAAAAAATCTTTTCCAGTCTTATAAGAGAAAAAATTCTTCTGTTTCTGCATATTTGCGAAGATAACCTGTAACAAATCTTCGGGCAAATCGAAAATTTCCTTTGACTCGCTGGTATTCCGTTCATCAATGAGTTCAAGCACAATGAAATGAAAGCCGTCCAGAATTGCAGTTGTTTCTTTAGCATATTGCTTCGAGTAGTCCACCATGCTTTTTTCACGGTCTGCGTGAGAAAGTGGAAACAATAAGGCAATAAGTTCTTTCCCTTTTTCAGATGGATGGTAGGATTTTAAATGAGTTGGCATAGGATTTTAAGAATCATTCCTGGATATTTTGTAAAACCATGGTGATCTTATAAGTGATTTGGATTTACAGTTAAGTCTAAAAATGTTGTCATAAACATTACATACAGGGAGGTTTATCAATCGGTCATTGATAGAAATCGTGAAGAACTTCAAGAAACAGTGGTAATCGCGCTGAAAAGAAACAACTGACTGATGTTGACCAGATCTTCAGACAGCATTGCACCCCCCGCCTGATGCTGATAGATACAACGGGAGTTAGAAGGAGATAGAATACGCATATCGCTTATAGATCTTGATACCAATTAAAGTAAAATAGTCACTTATTTCTAACAGGTAAAAGCAAAAAACTGAAGAACTTTTTTAGTATCCAGTTGGCTTTCATTGGTGGATTATCTAAATTTAAAATGGATCTTAAGTTCGACTTTTTGCCCTCTCAACAATTTCATAAATTCAGACAGCAAACAGCATGGAAAATGTCAGAAACAAAATCTTTAACAATGCTCTTGCTCTGGCTACGATAGTCCAACAACGAAAAGCACAAGGACACAAAGTCGTGTTCACTAACGGATGTTTTGATCTGATTCACACTGGACATACACGCTATCTCGAACAAGCACGAGTTGCAGGAGATTGCCTTATTATCGGTGTCAACAGCGATGAATCGGTCAGCAGGCTCAAGGGAGACAAACGACCCATTGTCACTCTGGAAGAGAGGATGGAAGTGCTGGCTGGTCTCTATTTTGTTGATTATCTCATTTCTTTCAATGAAATGGATCCTTACAATCTCATTAAAATTCTACGTCCATCCACACTGGTGAAAGGAGGAGATTGGACGGTAGACGATATTATCGGTAAGGATATTATTGAAACGGATGGTGGATCCGTGTTTACAATACCTGAAATTCCCGGACAGTCAACGACGGGAATAATTAATAGAATTATTGATCTATATAAACCGACAACAACCTAAAAATGTTTGATAGAAGACTACTTGAAGACTTCGATTGGATACTCTTGCTGACCGTCGTTACTATCTCCATAATCGGATTAATATCCATTTACTCTGCGTCGTATAGCTATGGCACTGAAACGCCGTATTTTCAAAAGCAGATCATCTGGTTTTGTGTCAGTCTGGTGACTATGGCGATAGTTACCATGATCGATTACCGGTTTCTGGAAAGGCTTTCGCCCCTGCTACATCTGTTCATGATCATCTTGCTACTCGTTGTGTTGATGTACGGAATCGGAGGCCCTGGAAGTCGTGTGAACAGATGGATCAAGTTAGGTCCTCTTTTTTTTCAACCCTCTGAATTTGTAAAATATACACTGGTTCTATTTTTCGCTTATTATTTTAATGAGTCCAGGCGGATTGGGAATCTGGGTGTTAAAGAACTGATCTGGCCGCTGGTGGCCACACTGGTTCCCTTTGCGTTGATTCTAAAGCAACCTGCTTACGGAACGGCTATTTTACTTATATTTATGTTTATTACGATCATTTTTCTCGCGGGAATTCGCTTAAAAATCATTCTTTTTACGACAATTCTTGGATTTATTTCTGTGCCCTTTGCCTGGATATTTTTTTTAAAACAATATCACAGGGACCGTATTCAGATTTTTTTTAATCCTGAACTGGACCCGCTGGGAAAAGGGTACCAGATCATTCAATCAAAAATATCTGTTGGGAGTGGCCAATTTTGGGGAAAAGGGTATCTGAATGGTACCCAGGCGCGCCTCAACTTTTTGCCTGCTCGGCATACAGACTTTATTTTTTCAGTATTTACAGAAGAGTGGGGTTTTTTCGGGGGTGTGGTACTGGTGGGTTTATACCTCTTTTTGATCTTATGGTGCTTGCGTCACATTGGTAAAACAAAGGATAGATCAGGAACAATCCTGACACTGGGAATTACGTCAATCCTGGCATTCCAGATTGTAATTAATATTGGGATGGTGCTCGGTCTATTACCGATAATGGGTATGCCGTTACCATTTATGAGTTACGGTGGATCTGCGCTGCTTTCGCAAATGATCGGAATCGGTCTGATCCTCAATGTCCGTATGAGACGCTATGATATATGACCATTAGCCCCAGTGTGTCCTGCGTTCTCGCGCCTTTTCATAGACCATTTCATATTCAATGATTGCCTTTCCCCAGGAAAAATCCTTACCCATTGCCTGGGCCTGCATAGTTGAATAAAGCTCTTTGTCGTTATACCACGTATTCAGTGCCCAACCGATTGTATTTTCAAGAGCTTTGCCACTGATATCATTGAATACGAAACCTGTTCCGGTACCTCTTTTTAGGCTGAGGTTTTCTACAGTATCGATCAGACCACCTACCGCTCTCACAATTGGTAGTGTTCCGTAGCGCATACTATACATCTGGTTTAGCCCGCAAGGTTCATAAAGAGACGGCATGATAAAAAAATCGGCTCCAGCTTCGATTAAATGCGCTAAATCGGGATTAAAACCAATATATGTACCAACCTTATTTTGATGTAATTTTGGTAAATTACCAAACAGTTCAGCGTAATACGGATCTCCATTCCCTAGAACAACCAATTGCAATTCCCATTCAAGGACCGTATCGAGGCAATCCCTCAATAATGACACGCCTTTTTGGTCCACCAATCGTCCAATGAAGGCAAATAAAGGTATTGTTTCATCAACCGGTAACGAAAATTTTTCTTGCAGTTTCGATTTACAAACTTTTTTACCGCTTAATTCATTTTTACTAAAATTTTCAGGAATGATAGTATCGATTTCAGGATCCCATTCTAATAGATCAATGCCATTTAGAATTCCGGTAATATCCTTTTTTCTTCTCTTCAGGTATTTACTAAGCCCGCTTCCTCCAGGTTCACTCAAGATCTCATGGGCGTAGGAAGGACTAACGGTTGTAATCTGATCTGCATAAAAAATACCCCCTTTGAGTAGATTGAGGCCCCCCATGGATTCGAATTCTTCTTCTCTAACCTGCATCCAGTTTAGTCCAATAAAACTGCTGAATGAGAGATCGGTCTGACCCTGGTATCCAAGATTATGAATGGTCAAAACCGAGGCCGTGTTTTTAAAAAATGAATTTCCCCACCAGGTTTTCAAATAGTAGCAGACCATGGCTGTCTGCCAATCGTTGGCATGCACAACGTCTGGTCTGAAATCAAGTTGCTTTGTCAGTTCAAGAGCTGCCTTGGAAAAAAAGGCAAACCGTTTCCCGTTGTCGAGATAGGCCGAATTGTTATCTCCATAGATCGAACTGCGGGAGAAATAATGATTGAATTCAATAAAATAAACATCATAGGGTTCTGATGTTTCAAGCTGCCAGACCCGACTGCTAAGGGTGGTGTTTCCCATGGTCACGTTCATCAACGGTATCAGCTCTTTCAGTTGAAACTTCGACCGTTCGATTGAACTGTAGAGTGGTAGAACCAGTTTAACGGTATGATCTCTGATCGACAATTCATGGGGCAGAATCCCCACAACATCACCCAGGCCGCCGGTTTTGACATATGGCACGGCTTCCGAGGAAGCGATTAAAATCTTCATGAATTGTGTTTGGTCTCTAAAGACTGGCTGATTTTGTTTTCTATTTCCTGAGGATTGATCTTCCTGATGGCTTCAATCAGAATCTGGAGATCTGAGCGCCCCTGCCTTTGTTTTTGAGTGGCTTGCACCATTTCCATAATTTTTTCTTTTGAATACTGCTCTTGAGCTTGTGCTCGATTCGCTTTGATTGCTTTTTTTCTTTTTCTGATTTCTCGTTGTCGTCTGATTTCTTCAGGGTCGGGAGAAGAGAATTCGGCAAGAACTTGCTTTGCGATAAACTCTTTTTCAAAATCATTGATCAATTTGTTTTTGATAACCTGCTGACTATCATCATAGGTATACGAACCGTTCAGATCGGTCTGCGAGAGTAGATAGTCACGAAAATCATCCCATAGATAATATTCTTTAACCTGTCGGGCGATGGATATCAGATGTTTTTGATATTTATCATAAAGCAGATGTTTAAGTTCATTGGCAGAGGGATCTGAGTGACGAATGACCTTCAGCAGTTTATGCAGTTGAGAAGCCAGTGAATTGATATCATCCTGATATTTTGATAGTGATGTCATTGAAAATTGTTCGGACTTTTATCGATCCTTTGATTGGGAAACCGGATGAAAATAAACGATCCTATATAGCTATGCAAACGCAAAGCCTTATTTTATAAAGATTGGATTAATAAATCACCATGTTTATTTAAATGATTTGATTGACACCGTCTAGCTCCAAAATTCATACCAGCCGGTTCTAGTCCTGAGAAGCAGCCTTTGAAATCAAGGAATAAATAAAGCAAAAAATTCATTAGATTAAATAATTATCTTCTTTTTTTTTCTTTGAGAATAGCTTATTCTGGGCACAGAATTTAGCGGAGTTCCGGTCTTGATGAAACGCTTTTTCCCCACATGATCTATTTGTTTCGTTTTTGAAAAATAATTGCGATAGATCTTCTGTAAACAACAAACAGGTGCCAGATTGGAAGTTCCTTCAAACGGTTCAATATACGCTTATTTGAAAAAATCCCTCTCAAACACGTTTCGTAAAACAGAAAAAATCAAGAAATTTTCGGAAGAGTTCGATCTGATTAATAATCTCGATGATTATTTCACCAAAACTATCCGTGAAGTAATGGTCCCCAGAACCGATATGATCACTGTCGATCGGACTCAAAATGTAGCGGACGCCATAGATTTGATCCATACTACCAGCCATACACGAATTCCAATTGAAGACCAGAATCCCGACAATATCGTAGGAGTCCTGTATGCAATTGATCTTTTCAAATATTTTGGTGTTTCAGAAAATATTCCCCCGATCTCTCAAATCATGCGCAAACCGTTTTTTGCCTCTTATAGTCAGCAAATACACCATCTGCTATCCAATTTTAAAAAAAATCGAACTCACATGGCCATTGTGATTGATGAGCATGGGGGAGTGGATGGACTTGTCACAATTGAGGATGTCATTGAGGAGCTGGTGGGTGAAATCCCGGATGAGTTCGATAAGGATAACGATCCTTCCTATTCGCACCTTGGGAAAAATCTTCTTTCAGTTGATGCCAATTTCCCTCTGGGACAATTTAACGAACTGTTTCAAACGGACTATCAAAAAGAGGGAATTGAAACCATCGGCGGATACATTTGCCATAATGCTGGAAAAATCCCCGAGAAAGGGGAAAAGCTCAAGTTAGGGGATATAGAATTTACGATTCAGGAGAGCAATGAGAGAAAACTTGAAAAGTTGACCGTCTTAGCCCCGGAAAATCTGAAAGATTAAATTCACACATGCATCGTATGCAAACTGATAGAAGCATTGCTTAAGATTGATCGTCATTCGCTTTTTTTGTGCATCTAAGCATACGGTTCGGCCTACCTGTGACGAAATTCACTCAACATACAAACATCTCCAAACATTCAACGTGCTTATTCTAATGAGAATGAACAGATTCGTATTTAACCTCTTGTGGATAGGCAGATTCCAAATGCGAATTCTGAAATTCCCGTCATTAACAGCAATTATTATTGTTGTTTTTTTAGATGTCAGCACCGCCGTGGCATCTATGCCGACGGTTAAAATAAGTGGATCGTATCAATCGACTGCCGCTCTGTTCAGGGGCACGGTCACATACGAAGTTACAGATTTTCCAGATGATGAACTGCTGTTCCATCTACCGCCCAATTGGTATATTGAAAACGATGACAGAAATGAATACGAGTTACAAATCGATGGGGACAAACACAAAACAATCCAACGTAGTGATTTGCTGACGCTGAAAAGATCAAATCATGAAAATATCTACCTTCCTCAAGGAATCCATGTAAACTCTGTGACCGTTAATAAAAGCCCAACTTCTTTTAAAATAATTGAGAATCTGAGGCTTTCACCGCTGAAATATAATAAAAAAACCTTACTTGCGGTTTCGATTGGACGATCATCAATCAAAGAAGCGGTCAGAATTCGAATTAATTTTCAAACCCGCTTCAACCATCTACCATCAGGTTTTCAGAATCTTCTTTGGGACTTTATTCCCAGACTCGTTGGGTTTTACGAGGGAAAATGGGATCGAAAAAACAACATATCCCCCAGTTTTCGACAGCGAGCGCAAGTAGATATGCTCGATGAATCCGGTAAAAAGGTCAGGACGATCCAGAGCGAATATGAATCGCCCATTCCATACCTGCTCCTGGATAATTGGAATGTTCATATGGATCAACTGAAGCTTTCTTACGATTCGTATTTTCGAGATTCAGAAGCGGATCTATTGAACCGGATTAAGCACGTGGTTGTGTTTTTGAAGAAGAATCAATTGCTTCGTCATGATTTGGAAGATTTGCGTTTCATCCTTTGGGATGGCCAACTGAAAGTCAGCGGATTAACCGTTTTTTTACCCCGACAGCTGTTCAGATACCCCAACGAATTTTATAAGCAATTTGAAATCAGTATATTGAACGGTATTGTAGCTGCTCTTCTCAACAGAGAATTTTTAATTGATAGTCACCAGAATCCGTGGATGCTGCCTGCTATCCAGTCGGAAGTGCTGCGGCTCTATTTTCAACAGCGATTTAAGGGTAATACACATATTTTTCCCTGGTTAAATTGGATCAATCCCGAGTACTTCTCTGACCATAGCAACAGAAAATGGCTAGAGAACAAACATGAGAAAGAGGTGGTTGCCGCGGATATTTCACAAGATATTGCATATTATGCTCATATTTATCACCCTGGACATGAAAAAGGATTTCATCTGCTTTGGATGTTGAACGATGGCCGGAAAGATTATCGGGAACGTTTACTTGGAAGAATCAGTCATTTTCTACGAAGGGATGCCGTAAAGCCTGAGCCATTGTCCAAACAGGATTTTTTTGACTATTTTGCTGTGACAGTTGAAAACAGGAAGATTGCGGAGAAATGGCTTTCAACCAATGGGCATGTTGACTACGCGTTAGGACAAGTCGATGTGTCAGAGCAGCAAAATGGATATCAAATCCAGATGGAGATTGAAAATTCAGGTACATTGTCTCCAATATTGGAAATAAAATTTGCATTTAATGATGGGTCGAGCATTAAAAAAACAGTAAAGACTGGTGCTGGTCATTACCAGTTTGATTTTGTGAGACAACCAATCGAAATTGTCCTGGACCCGTCGTTTAATATATTGGATGATGATCTTCTGAATAACACGCTGCAGTTTCCTGTCAAGACGCGCTTGATTTGGGATTTTCAATCCGCAGATAACTGGTTGTTGACGTTTTCACCACTTGTGGGTGATGGAAACACTTTCGATAAGAATATCCTGGGTTTAAACCTGAACTATGAATATCTGAACCAGTCGCAACTGCAGTTTAATATCTGGAAAGGTAGCTCAGATGATCTGCTTTGGGTCGGCGAGATTGTCCAGACAGGATTTCCGGCCCTAGGCTCCAGACTTTATCTGGAAGCCGGTTACCTTGGAGCGGTCAACTCAGTCGCCATTGGTATGAAGCAGGAGACTTTCACGTCCTATCCGGAACTGGGAGTCGATTTTTCAATTTGGAAAGAGAGATTGGATATCCTCGAAGACTCTATCTTCTCAAAAAATGAACGGGAATGGGCGGGGTTGAAACTGTCATTCGGATTTCCGATTATGCAGCGTGCGCTGGGAGCCTGGAAAATTGACTTACAGGGCGTGACAGGTAGAAGCCTGTTTGAGCCGGAAACCGAATATCATCAATTAAAGGTGGAACAAACTGTTCGTTTTGACCTGAGTGACTCGAATATTCATCTGGGTTACAATCAGGGCATTTCATCCGGAAGAGTGCCGCTCCAGAAACGCTACCCCATCGGAGGAACCGAGGGGATGTCTGGATTTCCCAGAACAACTGAGCTTCTGTTTTATGAAAACAGAATTTTTGAAATTGGTGCGTCTCTGCCCGGAGTTTTCACTCATACCAATATCAATCTGATCAGACTCATGTGGTTGCATCGCATTGTATCCTCTGTGAACGTCCACTTCGGCCAGGGGATAACTGAAAATGGGATTACTGAAGACTTTACGGATGTCGAAATCAGTCTCGATGTCTTTGGGGAATTTATTGACCGTTTTGAGGGAAAAGGAACAGTGGCCATTGCTCAACCTCTTGGCCATAAAAAATACAAAGATTATCGCATTATTTTATTCTCTAACTGGATATTTTAAGACAATGGTCAACAAATTAGTTTCCAGATTTCTGCAAAAAAACAGCTGGATTTCACCCGGTATTATTGCAGGTCTGAAGCTGGCTTTTCCAATCATCATTGGATATATCCCCATTGGTATGGCTTTTGGCGTATTATCACGCAAAGTGGGGGTCTCGGCTTTCAATACGATGATGATGTCATTGATTGTTTTTGCCGGTTCATCTCAGTTAATAGCTGTTGGACTGTTCCTGGCTGGCGCATCTGCGATTTCAATCATTATGACCACTTTTATTGTCAATCTGCGGCATTTTCTGATGACTGCGGCTCTATCTCCATTTTTGAAGTTGTGGCGTAAACGAGAACTTGCCGCGTTTGCCTTCGAAGTGACAGATGAAACATTTGGCATCCATGCCGCGATGTTTTCTTCTGATAACTATTTAAAAGAATCGGCCTTTACCGTAAATATAGCAGCTCAGATTTCATGGCTAACCGGGACCTGGATTGGTATCGTTGCCAGTCAGATGATCACCGACATTGAGATGTTGGCCTTGGATTTCGCACTGCCCGCAATGTTTATCGGTTTGCTGGTAATGGCGACAAATGACCGCACAAAAGCTCTGGTTGCTATACTGGCCGGATCACTCTCTGTTTTATTCTCCCAGCTTCATCTGGAGCAATGGAACGTTATAATTGCAACTCTTATTGGGGCGACTTCGGGCGTCTTATTGACAAGATGGATCAAAAACTGATTTTTTTTACACTGGTAGGTATGCTGCTGGTTACCTATGTACCACGTTTCCTGCCACTTTTTTTCCTGGCGAATCGTTCGTTGCCCAATGTCGTACACCGCTGGCTGGGTTATGTGCCATCTGCTGTCCTGGCTGCAATGTTGTTCCCTTCTCTTTTTGTGAAGAATAAACAGCTTTTCCTGTCCTTTGACAACCTGTATTTAATGGCAGCTATCCCGACCTTTTTACTGGCTTGGAAAAGTAAGAGTCTTTTTGGCACTGTCATTACCGGCATGGTCCTGGTCGCGGGTGTTCGATTTCTGCTAAATGGCTGACAGACAAATCGATGATTCTCTGACCACCTTCCTTGTCACGGCAGTGGTTTAAGTGAATCAAAGAAAAGCGGCAGAGATTTCGGGCGAATTCCATATCGTTGCAGGAGGTATTGATTGAGACATTTGATCACATCGACCATGATGGCGTCCGGAATACCCGCTGGGGGTGCTTCATCCCTTGCTGTGTTATCTAGAATCCAGATTACCTTGAGCATGGCAGGTGTGAGGGTTTCTTTGATATCTGTAATAGGACTGCAACTGCTGCAGACCATAGCGCCACTATCGTGATGAAAGCGGTATTGTTCCTTTCGAAAGACAGGTCCCCTGTTTTCGTCGACCTGCCAGGTTTGCCGCTGACAGTTTTTGCAGGTGTGGTAATCGACACCGAAGCCGCTATGTTGAATCAATTGCCAGATAAATCGACCTATAAAATACAGGATTTGCTTGGCTGCCCAGGAACACCTGTTGTTGTCGGCTAGTATTTCGAAAAGCTCGCCAGATGGGTTACCGGGTTGCGATATTTTAGAAATTATCTCAAGCAGATAACTGTGGAAGAGAAATCGTTTATACGAAAAATCTCTGGCATTGAGGATGCTTTTTCCGGCGATGTTTAAAATTCTGATAAAATCATCAGACTCCTTGATCCTGTATTCTACATCCAGCAAGTCACCAGGTTGATACAAAAAACTACTTGTTTTGCCTAATTTTCGTCCATTGTACACAATCGCTGATAATTTTCCATTCCGGGATGACAGGAGATTCACAATGATATCAGAATCTCTATAGGGGGTAGAGGTAACTAAAAATAGGGGCTCTTTTAAGGTTTTCAAAATGGTTGTTCAGTGTTTGTTCTTGTGCTAAAAGACACCGGCTTCAATAACGGTAGAAAGCTGGTCGAGGCATCCCGTGTAAAAATGGTCGCTATTTGAAATGATTTCCAGCGGTGCTTCAGAGTTCATGACCGAAAGTCTGGCTTTGAGAGTGCCCAGTTCGCCAAAATCGTCATTATCTCCTATAATTGTCAATCTCAGAGCGGGGATAGGCGAAATACCATTAAAATCCATGAAACTGACAGGAGGTGATACCAGTATGACATTCTTGAAGAGATCAGACCTGCAGGCGAGGGAAGCCCCGACCCACGAACCGAAGGAGTATCCAGCCAGATCTATTGATTGTAAATCTTTTGAGAGCAGGTAATTGTGCGCTGCCTGTAGATCGTTCTGCTCACCGATACCATCGTCGAATTCGCCTCCGCTTCGCCCCACACCTCTGAAATTAAACCGAAGAGTTGAATAGCCCATTTTCGAATATGCCTGCTGAATGATCGAAACGACAGTGTTGTGCATGTCTCCGCCGTAAAGTGAATGCGGGTGTGTAATGATTACTGCTTTGGAATCCGTCTTATGTTCGTAAAGCCCTTCGATGATAATGTCGGCTGATGCAAACGAAATCTGCTGTTCCATTTATGTTCCCTTATTCAAATTAAAAAAAGCGGTTTTTTATTGGATGAACCAGTTTCAAAGGCTTGTATAGTAATCCAAAACACGGGTGTAAGTGCTAAGTGCTCTTTCTGATGATTTAAAAAACGGAATTCCGGCCCGTGAAAAAACATCAGAAAAATCGTGTTCAATATTGGGGACCTCGACGACTAAGAATGGTTTACCTGATTTTTTCTGTATGTTGATAACTGCTTCGGCGAATTTCTCATTGGATTCAACCGACATTCCGATACCGATGATCAATGCGACATCTACTCCAGGGTCTGCAGCAACGGCCTTAATGCTTTCGATATAGATATTAATTGTCAGAGAAGCTGTCATCCCCACGTCAATGGGATTTCGCAGACTTGTCCCCGTTGGAGGCACCACTTTTTCCAGCAAAGTGTGTGTTTCACTGGAAATTTGAGCGAGCTTTAGTTTTTCTTTTCCGCACGCTTCTGCAGCGCCAACACCAAATCCACCAGGGCCTGAAATAATGGCCACCCGATTTCCTTTTGGTTTGGGCAATAATGAAAAACCCATCATTGTGTCCATCCACATCTCAAAACCACTAACTGTCGTAATACCACTCTGAGCCGCGACACCATCCCAAATTTCATTGGGACTAGAGAGCGCACCTGTGTGCGAGTTAGCGGCAGAAAGACCTTCTGGGTTCAAGCCGACTTTCCAGATAATTACCGGTTTTTTCAAAGCTGCATTTCTGATTGCTTTGATAAAGCTGACACCATCTGCAATACCTTCGATATAAGCGCTAATGATGCTCGTATTCGGATCCTCGGCATAGAAGTTAAAAAAATCGACGCTCGTTAGATCACATTCATTGCCAAGACTGACTGCTTTGTTAAAAAACAAACCTTTTGCGGCACCTACTGCGCATATAATATTGGCAAGGGACCCGCTGTGGGAAATCAGTGAAATAGGACCGGATTGACGGGACAATTTAGGGAAAAAAGAGAGTCCGCTTTCAGGTGCGTATAGACCCATGCCATTCGGCCCAATCAGTCGCATACCGGCTTTTTTTGCTACATCCACAATTTTTGCCTGGCGTTGAGCACCTTCCACTGTGCCCGTTTCTTTATAGCCGGCTGTAAATAAGACAACACCTTTCACACCTTTTTGCGCGCACTCTTCTATAACTGGCAGAGTGTGGTTATAAGGGGTCAATACAATCGCAAGATCAACTTTTCCTGGAATCGATGCCACAGATGGATAGCATTTTATACCGTCTATTACATCCGCTTTGGGATTTACACCGACTATTTTGCCGCTAAAACCTTGATCCTGTAGAGCGATAAGATAGAGCTTACCTGTCTTCATTTCTCTGGGAAGGCCGACGATGGCAATGCTATCCGGATGAAATAACGCATCGATCTGTTTGTTTGTTTTCGTTGTAAAGTTCATTATATCTCCAGCGACCACTTTAATTGTGTCAGTTAAAAAAAAATCCGTTTTTTTATCGATGGGGAGCTAGGCCTGTTATTCATTGATAGTTCAATCGTGTTTGTTCCAACAGCTGACAGTTGCCGAATGACATCTAAGATTTTAGATGGCATATGTATTCATAAACTGAAAATGTCGCATTGGCAAATGGTCGTGAAGGCATAAAAAAACAAAATCCGCTTGCGACTTGTAAACCCGGAAAAGGGAAAGCTATAATGAATCCTTAACGGAAGCCAGTTGGGAATAACTTTTAAACTAGACATCATATCGCTTTAAAACCCATATTTCTGATTTTGTCTTGCCGAAATGATATGAAATGTAAATTTGGGTTTAAAATTGTGTAACTATTCGCGTCCCGCCAAGGGGATTGTGATCCCCTCGGCTCTGGTAATGTGGTGAATAGTTACAAAATTGGTTGATTTTACTTCGTGAGCGGCTGTATGGATTATGTGCTGAATCTGGGGAATAAAGAACATTTGGAGATGGTTACACGAATTCCTGTCAAGGAAGTGGTAATTCAAGCCAGAAGTTTTTCTCTTTATGGCAGTATTTCGGATATTGATCTGCACGATACGCTAAATATATTGAAATTACATGGTAAACGGATCACTCTGCAATGGGATACGCTCTGTCAAGATGGGGAAATTGAAAGCCTGGCGAACCTGTTTGCTGACTATTCAAAAAATATCCCTGCCATCCGCTTCGTGGATCCTGGTGTTGGCGCATATCTGAAAAGGCGGTTTCCAGACCACCAGCTGCAGTTTCTAATGTGGGATGGTCATCAAAACAGGACTGGAATTTCAGAATGGATTCAGATTTTCCAACCCAATCTGCAGCGTGTCATCTTATCAAACCAGATTCCTAAGCGAATGATTGAAAAACTGAGGCAGGATACTAAAATACCAATTGAAATAAAAGGCTTAGGCCGAATGCAGTTGTTTTACTCTCCCCGGAAACTACTGCACAATAATCTTCCTCAAAAGCTGGATGGACATCCCGACATCACCACAGCAAGTAACGATCGTCCGTCCCAGTTTTTTTCGGTGAAAGAAACCCGGCAGGGAACTGCCATTTTTAATGATAAAGATCTTTACCTCCTGGATGAACTTCAGGAGATCCAGGAAATAGGGGTCGACTATCTTGGGATGGAACTGTACACAACTGAGCAGTACCAGTTAATCGAAGAGTGTTTTGGCAGGCCGGGCTGGGTCGACGAAGTTAAAACGTTTTGGAAAAGTCCATTGACCAGTGGTTTTTTCATACAAAATAAGACAGATGCGTTACTTACCCGACTCACAAATGCTTATTTAAAAGATGAAAAACAGTATCAACTCGGATCCGTCTTGGAGTCCTTAAAAAATGTCCATACTTTACTTCATTTAAGCCAGAATCTGGTTTTACCTCAACAGGTTGTGTTTGTGACCCCTGAAAGAAAAAAAGTAAGATTTGAAATCACAAAACTGTACGATCTAAAGGGAATTTTACATCAGGGTAAAATTGACGAGGGGTTCTACCGACTACCGTGGATCAAATATGTTGTGCCAGCGTCGCTTATGAAATCAAATACTTCATTTTAAAGGAGAAAAATTAACAGATTTAGGAATATGGAATGGGATGTGAATAGTTCTAAGTCAAAAAAAAGCTCAACGATTATCACCCTCTTGAACCGTAATCAAGCGGGCTGTTTTTAATACTAGATCTGTTCACAGTTGGATTAGAAAAAATGGGGGGAATTATGAAATGGAATATAGATAAACTATTGATATATATCTTTATATTCGTTCCATTTGTTTTTGTAGCAGAAAGATGTCTGGCCGCACAGTATGACACTTCCCAAACTTTCAATAAAGAAGAGAGACAGAATCTGGTTCGATTATTTGAAAACACCACCTTTAAAAAGAGGGTCATTCAGGAATTATTTTTCGATTCCAGGTTGAAAAAAATGCCGATAATCGTTAATCGGAATGTGAAAAACAAGGAAATTAAAGCCAATTACGCTGATTTTCTCAGTAAATATTCCATATATCTGGCGAATCAATTCGCCAAAAAATGGCGGACAATGCTTGCCCGGGCTAGTAGAAAATTTGGTGTAGATAGTGAGGTATTGGTAGCTGTACTTCTGGTTGAAACCGGGTTTGGAAACGTGTTGGGGCGATACTCCATTGTATCGGTTTATTCATCGATTATTATCGAGCACCTGAGGCAACAAAAACAGTGTGCACTTCGCAATATGACTGGTTGTTTGGATTCGACCGCCTCACACCGGCTGCAAAAAAAAGCGAAATGGGCTGAAAAAGAGCTCAAAGCGCTGGTTGAGATTGCTATAAATTCAAAGCGCAGTCTGTTTCGATTTAAAGGAAGTTATGCCGGTGCTTTTGGGATTCCCCAGTTCCTTCCAAGTAGCTATCTGAAATGGGGATATGATAGCGATAAGAACGGCTCGGTTAATTTGTTTCTGTTTCCGGATGCTATATATTCAACTGCGAACTACTTGAAAGCTCACGGTTGGCAAAAGGGGCTTCATCACAAATCAAACCAGACTGTTGTCTGGAAGTATAATCATAGCCAGATATATGTCGACACGATTTTTAAAGTGGCAAAAAAAGTTAAAGTTTATCCTCCAAAAAATAAACTCAATAATACCAGGAAAGCTGAGCCTCGTGTGACGTTAAACGCTGCAAAAAAGAGATTCAAGAACCCTTCCTGAACAAGATCGATCGATTATTATCCATTTTGGCTCTTTTCCTTGAGAAAAATCTGGGCTATTATATAAATAGAAAAGTGATTTTTTGACTACATCCAATGATTAGAATTCTGTTCGCCGCTGGTTAAGGGAGCTTTCAAAAATAACTTCACATAATCTATCTACAAAAGTCCTAAAATTACTGGACATTTTGCACATAGAATGTGACAGCAACGTGTTTCCTTTTCATTAATAGGAAACACTTGACTAATTTTTGAGCCGACCCTGAGAACAGGGTGATGAGAAAAAGCGGATGATGACCGATTGAAGAAAGATCGTTTTTTTTACCCAGGTTCGTATTAATTCATTCCCAAAATAATTTGTACCATGTCTGAAGATTACGAGCGGGGAAGCTCCAATCAGATTGATACCGAAGATAAGCAGAGAATTGAACTGCCGAAACAGTATAAAGTGATTTTGCACAACGACGATTACACTCCCATGGAATTTGTCGTGGAAGTCCTCATTGAAGTATTTAAAAAAGATGAGCTTGCGGCTACGAATATTATGTTGAATGTTCACAATCTCGGTCAGGGCGTTTGCGGAATTTATTCCTATGAAATAGCTGAGACCAAGGTTGCCCGGGTTCATGATCTTGCTCAGCAGTACGAATATCCTTTAAAGGCCAGTATGGAGGCGGAATAAGACTTATGGGAGAAAAATATCGAGAGGATCGGATAATCAGCCGAGAATTAGAAATATCATTGATTGCAGCTGTACGGGATGCTCAAAAAAGAAGACATGAATATGTAACTCTAGAGCATGTTTTTTACGCGATTCTTTTCGATCCAAAATCCGCTCAAGTCATTGAGGACTGCGGTGGAAACATTTCTGAATTGAAATATCTTGTCGATCAGTATCTGACGACAAAAATAGAACCACTTCCTGACGAAGTCACGCAGGATCCTGTACAGACACTTTCTTTTCAGCGTTTGATGCAGCGGGTCATGAACCACATCCAAAGTTCGGGCAAAAAAGCGGCAGACGGCGGAGATGTTTTGGTCGCATTTTTCAAAGAGGAGGATTCCCACACTGTCTTTTTTCTGAAATCGCAGGGGATTACACGTCTGGATGTGTTACGTTCCATATCCCATTCTGGTCTGAAAGATCCCTCTTTTCAAGAAGAGGATAAGCAAAAAACGGCGACTCGTGAGAAGGGGTCCAAAAAAAGTGCTCTGGAAGCATATACGGTCAACCTGACTCAGATGGCTGCAGAAGATAAAATCGATCCGGTGATTGGACGTAGCGAGATCCTGGAAAGAACTATGCAGGTGCTGTGTCGTCGCAGGAAAAACAATCCGATTTTCGTCGGTGATCCAGGTGTTGGAAAGACAGCCATCTCAGAAGGGCTTGCTCTGAAAATCGCCTCTGGAAAAATCCCGGAAATACTGAAAGAGGGAGAGATATTCAGTTTGGATATGGGGGCTTTAATGGCGGGG
>Ga0209249_1001814_pt1 | contig 18945 bp, 18 predicted proteins | sample SaaInlV_200m_DNA_4_FD_184653 | JGI IMG/M metagenome (GOLD analysis project Ga0209249, IMG submission 184653) | Marine microbial communities from expanding oxygen minimum zones in the Saanich Inlet - SI037_S3LV_200m_DNA (SPAdes) (version 2) | ecosystem: Environmental > Aquatic > Marine >...
ACAGTTGGGCATCTCAAGCAATTTTTATCGGCACAGTAGGTATCCTTTTGGGACGCATTCCTTCTTGGATGGCAGGGCTACCTTTTAAAATTGGTACTACCTTCGATCGCTTAACAATTTCAATTATGCTGGGCACAGCCTTGCTTCTTGCAGGGATTCTTGAATTGCTTATTAGAAATGAAAAATGGCGCAATATTCTGCTCAGTGTTTTCCTTGCTCTTGCTGTGGGACAACAGTTTTTAAGCGCAAATGAATTTCGTCGAGATTGGGAAAGGCAACGTAATTTGGCATGGCAACTTTCTTGGCGCATTCCCGATATGGAAGAGGGTACTGCTTTAATGACCCATGAATTGCCTATGGTTTACGAAAGTGATCAGTCTTTCACTGCCCCGCTAAATTGGATTTATGCGCCAGATTATCGTGCAGGGGAACTGCTCCCTTATGCTTTTGTAAATATAGAAAAAAGACTTGGTGGAAGCACTATAGAAGTTTTAGATTTTGATATGCCAATTAATGTGCCTTATCGTACAGTGCGTTTTGAGGGGAATACTTCTGAGGCAATTGTCATTTATGCCCCCAAAAGTGGATGTTTGCGCGTTTTAGATTCAACCTATGCCAATGCTGAAGTATATAAAAAAGAAAGCCATTTTCTCACCGATGCAATTTTCCTCTCCAACCCAGCTCAGGTCAAGGTCGATACAGAGAGTCCTACCCTCCCAATAAAATTATTTGGCAAAGAACCGGCTCATGAATGGTGCTATTACTCAACAAAGGCAGAGTTAGCTCGTCAGCGTGGTGATTGGGGTGAAGTTGTCCGTTTAGGAGATGAAGCGGAAAAGTTGGGATATTATCCCTTTGATGCGATAGAGTGGTTACCTTTTGTTGAAGGCTATGCGCAGGCGGGGGAGTTTGAAAAAGCAGAGGGGCTAACAGAAATTGCCCTTAAAAAAGAGCCTCATTTGCGTAAAGCGTTGTGTGAGTTGTGGGCGCGTGTAGGAATGATTTCAGGGCAAGAAAAAGCTCAAAATACTCAAGAGCTTTTGAACTGCACGCCTTAATAAAATAACGCGAATGTCACAACATTCGCGTTTAGAAATAAATACCTATATTTTTCTACCAAGCTTCTCCCCACTTATTTTTAAATGCGATTTCATCGAGTGGCTTGCGCATACGTGGTGCTTTTTCTCGTTCTTGTAGATTTTTGGGGAGTATATTTTCATCACCTAAAAAGCCAATTGCGATTATTGTTAGCGGGGCATATTCAAGGGGGATATTGAAAGCTGTGCGTGCATCATCTTTGGAGAAGCCTGCCATAATATGTGCATATAGTTTCATCGCTGAGGCTTGTAAAATCATCTGTGTAGTTGCTAATCCTAAATCGTGCCAAGCATAATTTTGTTTTCCTCGTTCCCCTTCTTCTTGAGCTACTGCAAGAAGAAGCACAGGCGCGTGTTCTGCCCAAAGACGATTCCCGCTTGCGAGCGTGGCGGCAATTTTCTGATGAGTTTCATCCCCTTTTTGGCCCACAATAAATCGCCATGGTTGGATATTATTGGCAGATGGTGCCCAACGAGCGGCTTCTAATAAATAACTAAGTTCTTCTGTGCTAAGATTACGTTTTCGGTCAAATGCGCGTGGGCTACGTCTATTAGCAATGAGTGGGGTTATATTTGTTGATGTCATTTTTGAAAACTCCTAAATATTTTATTCTTATTAGTTTTATAGATGCTAAATTAGAAGAACTCCTTACGATAAAAGAGTATAAAAAAGCTCTCTCATAGATAATGAGAGAGCTTAAACTTTATCGGTATACCAAAGCCTAGCTTCGTCTCCGCCCGCTGAGTAGACTGGTGTAATATAGTAATTGTAAAATAGCCGTCACTAAGGCTGCCACATAAGTGAGCGCAGCGGCGTTAAGAACTTTATTTACACCCTGTTGTTCTTTTTCGGTCTGAATAATGCCTGTTTCAGCCAGCAAGCTTTTTGCACGTGCTGAGGCATCGAACTCTACAGGGAGAGTCATTAGTGCAAAAAGCGCACCGCCTGCAAAAAACGCGACACCAAGCCAGGCGATATTAATCCAGTTGAAGAAAAGGCCTGCCATAATTAAAATCCAACCGAGATTTGAGCCAAGGTTAACCATTGGCACCATTGCCGCGCGTGCTTTTAATGGAAAATAGTCTTCAGCATCTTGTATGGCATGGCCAAGCTCATGCGCGGCAATTGCGAGTGAGGCGACAGAAGTTCCTTGTCCTACCCCTTGCGAAAGACGTAGGGTTTTAGAACGTGGGTCATAATGATCTGTCATCTCACCGCGAATTGCTTCAATTTGCACATCATAAAGCCCTGCGCGATTAATCAGGCGTTGTGCTGCTTCATATCCGCTAATCTGACTGCGAGCAGGGACTTTGCTCCACTTCTTATAGGCAGATTTCACATACCAGGAAGTGAACATCACCAATAACATACCGGGGAGCATATAAAGTATATAGGATGAGTTGAAAAACATAATTACCTTCTTTTTTTGTGAGTGGGCTGTCTTCTATACAAACTTAGAAGAGGCCATCAAATTCTATTGGCCAGAAATTTCTTTTAATAAAAGTTCTATAGCTTTATCCAATTGGGGGTCAAGTTCAGCTTTGAAATCTTCTTCTGTCAATTCAACGATCACATCTGGGTCTAAGCCAACCTCGTGGATTGTTCTCTCATTTGGGGTGAGCCACTTTGCAATTGTGACGCGTACAGCGCCCTGCTCATTATTGAGCGGAATCCAATTTTGTACGGAGCCTTTGCCAAAAGATGTGATACCAACTAATTGTGCGCGCCCAAGGTCTTGAATCGCTCCAGCTACCACCTCAGATGCAGATGCTGAACCCTCGTTGATAAGCAAGATAATTGGCACATCTGTTGCTAGACCACCATCTACTGTTAGGTGAGTATCTCGTGTTCCGTCCCCGTAATCTTCGTAAAGTACAACCTGATCTTCTTCAAGGAATTCAGAAGCCACCTGTATAGCCGTGGTCAAGTAGCCACCGCCGTTATTACGGAAATCAATAACAAGCCCTTCTGCGCCTTCATCAAGAAGTTCTGTGATTCCTGCACGTAATTCGGTTACTGTATTACCGCCAAAAGTATTAATTTGGATATGTCCGATATTATTTTCAAGCATTTCGCTTTCTGCGCTGGGGAGGACAATCTGACCGCGCGTGATCTCAAACTTGAGCGGCTCCGATACCCCTTCTCGTATAATGGTCAGTTCTACCTTTGTCCCCGCTTCACCTAGCACCTTAAGGATGACCAAATCTCCATCTATCCCTGTCATATCTTCGCCATCAATTGCGATGACAATATCACCAGCTTTTAATCCTGCTGCTTCGGCAGGTGACCCAGACATTGGACTAACGATAGTGAGATAGTCACCAGTTGAATCTACCCATGCACCAATACCCTCATAAGAGCCTCCCATGCTACTGTTTGCTTGGGTATATTCATGCGGGGTCATATAGGATGTGTGTTGATCACCAAGCGAAGCCAACATGCCGCTAATAGCACCTTGCATGAGCTTCATATCATCTACGGGCTGGTCAACATAATTATCGTGAACAATTTGCCAAGATTCCCAGAAGGGGATAAAAAGAGAATCGAGCTCATCAGGGGTTGCCGCAGCTGTTTCTGCTGAAGGAGTTGGTGCTAGGGGCGGTGCTGGTGGAGAAAATATGCCAGCAGGGACAGCATCTTTGACTAAATAGCCAGCCGCAAAGCCGCCCCCGAAAACAGAAATTAGTAGTACTCCGGCAAAAATGCCAGTGAGAATATGTCGAAAGGCTTTATTCATAGAGTTAGCTCCGTTTATTTCTTTAAAGTAAAAAAATCCTATCACGCTGAAATTAGAAAATCATGAAATCAATATATGAGGAATATATGCAAGTCTTGGGTATAGGAGACTTAATCTTCTTTTTTATCTTCTGGCTCATTTAAGTTTTCTACACGCTGACGCAGCTCATTAAGTTCGCTATTGCCTTTTACGAAAGGGTTCATAAGGTCTTCTTTTGCAGCGTTAAATTTGCCAATTTTCATATCTTTTGAGCCACGCACAGCGAGGAACATAATTAAGTTTGAAAAAATGATGATGGCAACGATGAGGAGGACAACGAGATAGGTATTCATAAAAAGTCTCTTTTAAAAAATAGTTTATATAAGCAGTAAGCCAAGTAAAAACTCTTAGCAATATATTGCTAAGAGAAGGCTTTCATTTTTTTGTCATAAAAACAAGTTTCTCTGTAAAAGCATTAGCCAAGGTGCAAAAGTGCAGGGAGCTCATCCCAATTATTGAGTTTGGCATCGGCATCTTCTGGTTTACCTTTATTTCCCTTTAGAATACTAAAGAGACCAAAATCTTTCGCAGCTCGTGTTGTGCGCGGGAGATCATCTATCATTACGCAGGTGCTTGGGTCGCTTTCGCCGACTAATTTCATGGCGTTTGCAAACGATTCGGGTTGGGGTTTTGCGTAAGGAGCAATAGCGTAGATATCGAGAATTTGCTCAAAGTATTCGCTGATTTCTAAATGAGCTAATACACGTTGGGCATGCTTTGCGTCTGCACTGGTGAAGATAATCTTCTTTTGGGGCAGACGCTCAAGAAGGGCACGTAAGTTTGGGTCAGGAGCGATATATTTCTCTAATGGCAGTTGATGTACGTAGGCGTGGTACGCATCTTCATTTACATCATAATTGGCTTGAATCCCGCGTAGGGTTGTCCCGTAGGTGAGAAAATACTCTTCACGCCGAGCAGGAATTTCGTCCCAGGAGAAACCTAGTTCTTCGTGCATATAGAGACTAATCCGGTCTTTTATGCCTTGCCAAAGTCCACTTTCATGAGGGTAGAGAGTATCATCTAGATCAAAAAATATTGTTGTGTAGGTCATGCAAAAATTATACCTTTGCTTAGGGACTTTGAAGATGGCTTTCTAAGAAATACAAGAAACTTTTTTGAAAATCAGGTTCATAAATACCATTAAAGGTATGTTCGGCACCTTCGTAAAAAGCGCAATTGATTTCTTTGCCAAGATTGGTGAGCAGCTCACAAGTTTCGCGGCTATATTCAACAGGGATTGCAGCATCGGATGTGCCGTGATAAAGCTTAAGCGGCGAGGTGATATGGTAATAGGAGATATGCGGAGAAATTGCAGGAATAAGGTGAGCAGGTGTATTGAGCTCTTCTGTTAGGTTGAGATATTGTGCGTTTTTTATCATATCACCGGTCATGGGCGCATATAGCACAGTTGCTTGAATATCATTGCTAACAGTAATAACGCGTAATGCTACTTCTCCGCCCATACTATGCCCCCATAACCCAACTTTTTGGGGAACAGCTTGTTCAAGCTCGTTTAGCTTTACCCCTTGTGTTTTGATAATTGCAATTAAGTTGAGAATGTCGGTCGCTAATCCTGTGCGGTAGAGATCATCACCTTTATCTGATTCACCAAAATTACGCATATTGGGATGAAGTACTAAATAGCCTTCGCGGCTGAGAATATCTGCATCGTATCTTGTAAAAGGCGTGAGATTATAGTTACTAATATCGTAATTTCCATGAATAACGATCATTACCGGGAAAGGGCCTTTACCTTTGGGGATATTCACAAAACCATAAATATTTAGACCATCGCTGGGATAGAGAAATTTATAGCGTTTAAAAGTCTCTGTTTCATCGATTTGTTCGAGAATTTGAATATCTCCCCCACCATAACTGCGCTCACGCATAGCAGGGATTGTATATTTCCACAAAGGGTCTGGTGTATTTGTTATAAAAGGTGTTGGGGTGAAAGTTGGGATAGGTGTAGGGGTTTCAGTTACTGAAACCGGTTGGAAAGGAGTATTTGTAAGAGGCGGAGGTGAAGCCACGGCTTCAGTAGGCAGCGGGGTTTGGGCTGGGGCAGGCGCACAAGCAACAAGAAGGAAGATGAATATAAGCAGCCAAGGTTTCATATTATTTTTTTAGGATAGTTTATAAGGATAAAAAAGAATGATGATGCTCTGCAACATACGTGTTTTGAACTTGAGTGCTGAGAAAAGATCTACCCTTCAGGTGGAGGACCAGCTTTCCCATAATCTAGTATATCGCGTATACCCGTTCCGCCTCGTGGTTCTGAGACAAGGCCTTGAGATTCCATCTCATCGACAAGACGGGATGAGCGCGTATACCCAATGCGGAGTTTTCGCTGAAGCATAGATACAGATGCACGCCCTTGACGACGAACGAGATCAACAGCTTCATCGTAGAGGGGGTCAATTTTTTCTGCCATCTCATCTTCAAACATTTCTACTTGATGGAGCGGCACACCATTTGGGAGATTTGCTGGTGGGGTTTCTGATGAAGTCTCTTGTACTTCGGGTGAATATCCTGCTTGTATTTTCCAGAAGTGCACTAAACTATCCGTTTCAGAATCTGAAACATAAACCCCTTGGAGGCGAGCTGCGGCAGGGGCATCGGGTGCCTGATAGAGCATATCACCACTGCCGAGCAATCTTTCTGCGCCAGTTTGGTCAAGAATAACGCGGCTATCTACACCAGAGGCAACTGCAAAGGCGATTCGTGCAGGGAAATTTGCTTTGATTAGACCCGTAACCACATCTGTGCTGGGGCGCTGAGTTGCAAGAATCATGTGAATGCCAGTTGCACGTGCTAGTTGTGCCAAGCGTGTAATCGTTTTCTCTGTTTCATCAGGGGCAATCATCATTAGGTCTGCTAATTCGTCAATCACAATGACAATATAAGGGAGTTTTTTTCCGCCCTGTGATTCGATATATTTATTATAGTCAATGAGGTTACGCGTGCCTGTTTGAGAGAATGAATGATAGCGTTTATCCATTTCACGCGTCATCCATTGTAATGCGCCTACAACCTGTTCGGTCTCTACAACTACAGGTGCAAGAAGATGTGGAATGCCGTTATAACCCGTTAATTCAACGCGTTTGGGATCAACCAAAACCAGACGTAAATCGTCGGGGGTATTATAGAGAAGCATCGATGTCAGGATAGCATTAATACAAACAGATTTACCAGAGCCAGTTGTGCCGGCAATAAGCATATGGGGCATTGCGGTTAAATCAGCAATGCGGGGATGGCCAGCTACATCTCGCCCGAGGGCAAAACTTAAGGGTCTTTTCTTCTCTGTAAAGAGATCACTTTCAAGAATATCTCTCAAGGCAACGAGAGTCATTTCTTCATTAGGAACTTCGATGCCTATAAATCCTTTTCCTGGAACGGGAGCCTGAATACGAATTCGTGAAGCCGCTAATGCCAGTGCAAGATCGTCTGATAATGAGGTGATTTTATTAACGCGAACTCGTGTTTTTCCCTTACGCGACTCTATGAAGCCTGGCTCTACACCAAATTGTGTAATGGTGGGGCCACGATTGATTTCAACAACTTCTACTGGAGCACCAAATGATTCTAAGGTCTCTTCGATGAGACGTGCCCGTCGCTCAACATATTCTTCATTGACAGAGGGGGTAAAGCCAGGGTCAAGAATTTCTGTAATTGGTGGAAGCAGCCATTCGATTTTTTCTTCTGTGCTAAGTCCAATTTGCACCTTTGGCTCAGATTCTGAGGCAGCCTCATCATTATTTGTGGCGTATCCATCCATTTGCACAGGTGGCATTTCTTTTTCTGGCATCCTTGAAGCATAGATTTCTGCTATACGTTCCCGCCAAATTTCAAAAATCATAATAAAAGGAGGACTAATTCTACTGAAGAATTCACGGATGCTCATATCGAGCATCATTGTTAGAGAAATTAAAAACCAAGCTAAAAACACGATTGTTGCGCCTAATCCGCCTAGGCTTTGGTTCAAACTACGCATAAAGAGCGCGCCTAAATAGCCGCCGCCGATTCGTCCCTCTGAAAACTCGACATAATATACAGCGTCTTCTGTAAAAATCTGCATAATTGCCAAAATCCAAAGAAAGAGAAGCAAAATTCCCATTATACGCGCAATTGAAATATGAGGAATACTCTCGCGATTGCGGGCGATTAGCCAAATGCCAATAAGAATGAGTCCTAAGGGGAAAACCCATTTTCCCCACCCAAAGGCGTGTGTCAGGAAAATTACCCAAGCTCCAGTAAAAGCGCTTTTTGTGATAGCTGTGAGGCTGAGGAAGGTGAATATTCCTAAAATAGCCAGCACCGTCCCAACCAAATCTAAACGCCGATTGATAGAGAGTTGTTGCCAGATATTTTGTTGTTTGGGTTCTACTCTTTTCTTTTTTGAAGTCGTTTTCTTAGCCATAATTTTTAATATAATGAATTTATGAGGCTTAAAGTATAGCACGAATGGTCTGTATATTTTCTTTTTTCACGCTTCGATACCAATTTCATTCTTACCAATCGAGGTACAATAAGTTCATTGGGTACTTTTGGATTGTCTTTGGTTTTGGAGGATTTATGCTGCGCTCACGCAAACTGTTTTTTGTGGGAATTTTAACATTGGGATTCTCTTTATCTGCTTGCAGCCTCCCAACTTTTGGCGCTTCTCCAACAGTTACCCCCTCCGCAGCTCTCACCGATTTTGAAGTTGATCCCGTTATAAAAGCAACACCTCTGCCTCAAACTTTGCGTGCGTTAAATATCTGTCTTAGGCAAGAGCCAAATACGCTTTATATTAACGATAATCCCAACGCTGCTGCTCTGAGTATTCTTGAAGCCATTTATGATGGTCCCCTTGATAGCCATAGCTATGATTATCAGCCTGTTATTCTTCAAAGGATTCCTTCTTTTGAAAACGGGGATTTATACCTCGAATCTATCCCTATAAAAGAGGGAGATTGGGTCATCGACTTTGAAGGAAACCTAGTTGAACTAATTGAAGGAACGCGGGTTTACCCATCAGGTTGTGAAGAAGCTTCTTGTATTGCTACTTTCAAAAAAGACACAACTTTTAATATGGACCAAATGGTCGTCAACTTTAGCTTTCTTACCGACCTCCGCTGGGCAGATGGTGCCCCCCTCACAGCCGATGATTCTGTATACGCTTTCGACCTTGCTCTTGCAAGCAAAAACCCTGCTGATAAATATCTGCTGGAAAGAACAGCATCATATGAAACTATCGATGAATTATCTGTCGCGTGGCGGGGCTTACCGGGTTATAGGGACAATAGTTATATGACCAATTTCTGGCTTCCAATGCCCTACCATATTTGGAGCGAATTTTCTTCCGCAGAGCTAGTGGATGAAGATATTGCTTCACATTTTCCCATTGGGTGGGGAGCATATATTATTAATGAGTGGATTGCTGGAGAAAGCATCACGCTTCTTAAGAATCCACTTTATTATAGAGCTGATGAAGGCCTTCCCAAAATGGAGAGCATCGTATTTCGTTTTATTCCCGACCCAGATATTGCCATCACTGCTTTGCTCAATGGAGAATGTGATCTTCTCGACCCTCATATTCCTCTTGATAATCAAGTCTCTCTTTTGCAAGAACTTGAAAATTCTGATGAAATTCAATTTCATGCCACTGAAAAAATGTCTATAGAAAGTCTATATATTGGCATCAAATCTGCGAATTCTGAAAATGAGCGGACTCAATTTTTCAGCGATACTCGAATAAGACAAGCTCTTGCGCTCTGCCTCGATCGTCAGACAGTGGCTAAAAATGTTTTGCATGGTCTTGTGACTGTTCCCGATAGTTATATCCCTAACGCCCACCCTCTCTATACCGCTAATATTAGTCTTTATTCTTTTTCTGCTTCCGAGGGGAATAGCCTACTTGATGAAATTGGCTGGAAAGACCTCGATAATGACCCCTCTACGCCACGCACTGCCTATAATGTGAAAAATATTCCTGTAGGGACCCCACTTGAACTAGATTATATAACCACCACATCCCTTCAGCGCAGAGAAATTAGCGAAATTTTAGCGCAGTCTTTAGAAAGCTGTGGTATCGGTGTCAATATAGAATATATTTCACCTGTAGAGTTTTACGCCCCCGCCCCCGAGGGCATTCTTTTTGGGCGCAATTTTGACCTCGCTCAATTTGCGATGGGGACAGAAAGCCTTGTACCTCGCTGTGATTGGTTTAGCACAGAGACTATACCTAATATAGAGAATGATTGGCTTGGTGAAAACCTGAGTGGCTTTCGTAATAAGGATTATGATATAGCCTGTAAAAGAGCGGCTTTTACCCTTCCTAGTGATTCTGATTTCGAGAAAAATTATCGTGAAACACTCAGTATCTATGCCTTAGAACTGCCCGCTATTCCCCTTTTTCCCTATCTTCAAATTAGCGCATCTCATGTAGATTTACAGGGATTTTCTCTTGACCCTAGCACTCAAAATTGGTTGTGGAATATAGAAGAGTTTTATATTAGGGGCATGGCAGAAATAACACCAGCCGAATGAAAAAATTGAAAAAAGCGGTATAATCCCCACCCAATATGAAAAAGCGAAAAACGAAATCCCCTGAAGACTTAAGTATCAGTGAATTACGTCGTTTATTAATGGATAAACGGCGTAATGTGCGTCAGGAGCGATTGGATAGCTATAGAAAAACGGGACGTGTGGTTCAGCTTGCCTCACAAGAACTGGATTTTAACCCCATCATCGAAACAAGCGCAGACGAGGAACTTGCTCCCGAAAAAGAGGCATCTCCCCGAAAAAAAAGTTGGGGCGAGCGTTTACTCCTCGGCGTAGAGGTGGTTGCCGTACTTGGACTTCTTGGCATTATCCTGAGCGGATTTGGTATCTTGCGTAATCTTAACGCTGAGTTTGCCTCCGCTCTCGAACAGCCCACAATGGCACCCACGCCTTTGGTCATGGCTGTTGTCCTCCCTTCTGGGCACACCCCGCCTATTGATGGCATATCAAAGCCAAACGATGCGGAGATCCCCGATCATCTTCGCCCGATGGTGCAGTCGATTAAAGATTTACCCATCCCGCCCGCCAGCCCAGAGCAGGCAATTCGTATTCAAATCCCTGCTCTAAACGTGGATGCTCCAATTGTGCAAGGTGATGGCTGGGAGCAATTGAAAAAAGGCGTTGGTCAGCATTTAGGAACACCAAACCCTGGTGCTGTTGGGAATATGGTTTTCTCAGCACATAATGATGTTTACGGTGAGATTTTTCGCTATCTCGATGAGTTGCAACCCGGCGATGAAATACTCGTTTTTACACAGCAACGGCAGTATACTTATGTGGTTAGCGGCACGCAAATTGTAGAGCCGACCCAAGTTGAGGTCATGGCAGCAACTGCTGACCCAACAACAACATTGATTTCTTGTTATCCTTATCTAAAGGATCAACAAAGAATTGTAGTTTTTGCAGATTTGAAGAATTAGATTTAACGCAAAGAATTTTGTTTATGTCTTACTAAGGCCCTAAGCCTTATAAAAAAGGAGAAGAAAAAATGGCAAAGAAAACTAAAAGAGTAAAAAGTGCGTCTAGAGCGCGTACAGCAGAAGAGTTCAATCCCGATTACACAGAAATCAAGACTGATTTGAAAAGAATTGCTCTCTTGGCGGGCATGTTTCTCACAATCTTGATTATCTTATCTTTCGTTCTTTAATATAGTTTTAAAATGACAAAAGATACTTTCGACACTATTATCCTAATCGGTCGTCCGGCATCTGGCAAAAGTGAGATTATTGCACACCTTAAAGACTGTCAGGGCGAAAAGCGATGCGAGAGTTTCCACATTGCTAAACTCGACTTTCTTGATGATTTCCCGATGCTTTGGACTTGGTTTGAAGAAGATCATATTCTTGAGAATATCCTAGGAAAAACGCGCTTATACACTGATTCTAAGGGCTATTTCAAAGAGAAACACCTTTGGCATTTGCTCATCGAACGCTTTAATATCGATTATCCTAAACGCCTTCGAACGAAGAATTATCATGATGACCATACCCTGATCATCGAATTCTCGCGTGGCAGTGAGCATGGCGGATATATTGAAGCTTTTGAGCATATAGGCGAAGATATTTTGAAACGCGCCGCAATCGTCTATGTGAATGTTCCTTACGAAGAATCATTACGCAAGAACAGACGCCGCTTTAACCCCGACCGTCCAGATACCATCCTTGAGCATGGTCTCCCAGACGAGAAACTAGAACGGCTTTATAAAGAAGTTGATTGGGAAGAATTTAGTAAAGAGAACCCAGAATTTATCGAAATTAAGGGCATCAAAGTCCCTTACGCAGTTTTCGAAAATGAAGACGATGTGACCACCAATACCCCATCTTTGCTCGCAGAGCGTTTAGAAGAAGTGCTCACGAGATTGTGGCGCTTGCAGAATAAATAATCCTAGCTTTCAAGAGCGGGTCTAAGACCCGCTCTTTTAACATATGACCACTAAACCCTATAAAATCATCTATTTTTCGATGGGATACTCTCCTCACGACCATCGTTTTCTTTCGACTTTAGCGCAGACTGAGCATAAAGTCTATTTTGTACAATTGCAGAAAGCGGATAATGCTAATCTCCCCGCTGAAATTGAACTTATGGATTGGGCGGGCGGCAAGCGTGAATTTCGCTGGGTCGATGTGCCAAATTATGTGAGCAGTCTCAAATATCTCATTGCCAAAATCCAGCCTGATATTTTGCACGCAGGCCCCATCCAGACCATTGGCTTGATCGCTGTTCTGACAAAATTCCGCCCGCTCTTGATGATGTCATGGGGATTTGATTTGATGGAAGACGTTCATCGTAATATTTGGTGGAAGAAGATTACTCAATATGTTTTGAGCAAAAGTACTTTCTTCACTAGTGATGCTCAGATAACGAGAAATAATGCTGTTCAATATGGGATGAATCCCGAAAAGACCATCGTATTTCCTTGGGGTGTTGATCTTGACCACTTTAAACCGACTGCTACTGTAGGGGCGCAGCATGTTGCGCCCCTACAGCTATTCTGTAACCGCTCTTGGGAGCCGCGTTATGGAGTCGATGTTCTTGCCAAGGCATTTGTTTTGGTTGCAAAAAGCAAGCCCAATATATATTTGAATCTGCTCGGCGGTGGGTCGCAGGGAGATGTGATTCGTCGCATCTTTGAAGATGGGGGGGTGATTGATCAAGTCCAGTTCCCAGGCTATATTCCACAAAAAGATTTGCCACATTATTATAATGAAGCAGATGTGTATATCTCGCCCTCGCATGTGGATGGCTCATCGGTTTCGTTAATGGAAGCGATGGGCTGCGCATTGCCATGCTTGGTCTCGGATATTCCCGCAAATAAAGAGTGGGTATTAGAGGAAATGAATGGTTGGCTTTTTGCGGATGGTGATGTAAATATGTTGGCCGAGAAAATCTTGCATGCGATGGAAAATCGTGATACGCTGAATGAAGTTGGTGCGAATGCTCGCCAAGTGGCAGAGGCACGTGCTGATTGGCAGAAGAATTTTCAAAAATTGCTGTCCGCTTATGAGCTTACAGCCCAGTTGAATTAAAAAGGAGTTTGTGATGATGATTTTTACCTTAATAATAGCTTTGGCTTTTGCAGTTGTAGCTGTGATTTTTGCACTTGGAAACCCAGACCCTGTAACAGTTAGTTTTTTGAGTTTTCAAATAACTGAATCTTTGGCATTGATTTTATTGGGTGCGGTAGCTTTAGGGATTTTGATCGGTATTTTACTAATGACCCCAAGTGCGGTTAAACGCAATTTGGCTTTGGCTGGAGAAAAGAGAAAACTTAAAGGCTCAGAAAAAGAACTGGGCAAGCAAAAGACAAAACTGACCGAGATGGAAGAAAAAGAAAAAGCTATAGAAGAGAAAAGAAAAGAAGAAGAGTTGGCACAAACTCTCGCCGAAACGCAGCAAAAAATTGACGAGGCGGCGAAACAAATATAAACCACTTTTGCACGGGGATTAATCCCTTGCTCAGTATATGAAAGCCCTATCGGGCTAAAACCCAGCCCGACGGACTTCCATGTGCTGAGCGGATGGCTTCAGCCCCGCTCAATCTCAATATTTTTTGAACGGAACAAATATGCTAACCCTCCCCCAGCTCACAGAAAACTTCCGCGCCCTCGGCGTAGAAAAAGGCGATACCCTCCTTGTCCATTCTTCCTATAAATCTTTTGGCGGCGTGGACGGTGGCCCACAAGCTGTTATTGATGCTTTTCTGGAAGTTCTTGGCGAAAATGGCACGCTCCTCATGCCGACCTTTAATTTTGATTTTTGCAAAGGAGTCGATTGGGACGTGCGAGAAACTCCATCCCAAATGGGTTATATGACAAATCTTGTGCGTACTGACCCTCGTGCGACGCGCGTTTTTCATCCAATTTACTCTTTTGCTGTCATCGGAAAATATGCCCAAGCCTTTGGCGACTTGCGAGATAAAAGCAGCTACGGCGCAAACTCCGCTTTTGCCAAATTGTGTGAACTCGATGGAAAGATCATGGTCATCGGGCTTTCCTATAACGACTCCATGACCTTCTTCCATCATATCGAAGAGATGGAGGGTGTAGACTATCGTTATCTTAAAGACTTCACCGGTAATATTACTGATTGGGAAGGTAATACCACTATAGACACCTACCAGATGCTAGTCCGCAATCTTGAAATGAAGGTAGAAACAATGGTAGACCCAATGGGCGCGTTGATGGAAGAAAAAGGTGTTATCAAATCTCGCATCATTGGCGAAGCGGATGTCAAGTTGATGAAAGCCAATGAAGTTTATGATTTCACCCTGCGTGAAATGAAGCGTGATCCTTATTTGCTCTATCAAATCTCAAAATAGCTATACTACAACCCTCTCCCATCCTCCCCTAAATTCTAAAAACGGAATTTAGGGGAGGAGCAGAATTATTCTCCCTATTTTTGTTTTTCAAAATGGGTGAGGGGGCATGAAAAAAAATATGAAACCCTACCCCTCTCTCAAGTCCATCATCGCCGAGTTGCTGCCCCTGCACCGCACTATCGTCTCCGATGACATGGATAAAACCCTCGAGATCATCGGCGGTTATCTCCCTGATTCTGCAAATTACGAGACCCAAGTTTACGCCCCCGGCAGCAAAGTCTGGACATGGGAAGTCCCCGAACGCTATATCGTCCACGAGGCCTATCTTGAAACCGAAGCTGGCGAGTGTATCGTAGATTTCGCCGACAATCCCCTCCACATCATCTCCTACTCCCTCCCCATCGACAAAATTCTCACCTTCGATAAGCTAAATCCCCACCTCCGCTACAGCGAGAAATTCCCCGATGCCATTCCCTGGGAATTTAAATACTATGAACGGGATTGGGGCTTCTGCCTGAGCAAAAACCAATTCGATGCACTTGATCGTGATGCCCGATTCCGCGCAGTCATCAACGTCGAATTCGCCCGTGACCCGGAACTTGGTCTGCGTATAGGACACGGGGTGATTCATCCCGAAGGCGGACGCGTTAAATCCGCTGGCGAGATTATTATCCAAGCTCATAGCTGTCATCCCATGCAAGCAAATGATGACCTAGCAGGTGTGGTCTCCACCATCGAGCTCGCCAAAAGACTCGCAGAAAATCCTCTCCCCGCAGGCTCAATGAGCGTCCGCTTCTGGTTCGGACCAGAAACCATAGGAACTATCGCTTATCTAGCAAATAATGAAGATTTAATTCCCAATCTCCAAGGCGGAATCTTCATGGAAATGACGGGGAATAAAAATAAATTAGCTTGGCATCATTCTCGCCAACACAGCCATCTTCTTGATCGCATCACAAAATATATTCTACGAGATAAAGAAGTTGATGAACGAGACTTCGCCGCCGCCCCTGCCAATGACGAGCGTGTCATCAACGGACCTGGCGTAAACGTTCCCTGCATCTCGATCAATCGTTTTCCCTACGATGAATATCACACCACCGAAGATAATCTGGACATCATGGATGAAGAGATGCTTGTAGACGCAGCTGATGTCGCTGAAGAAATTATTCGCATCTTTGCCACAAACTACATCCCAAAACGTACCTTTCGGGGTCCCGTTTTCCTCTCTGGTCACGGCTTGTGGGTAGATTGGCGTGAAAACTGGAACCTAAACCGCGCCATCGAAAAAATCATGATGCGCTTCGAAGGCGAACACTCCATTTTCGACATTGCCGAAGAAACAGGTCTTGATTATTGGGAGACCTACGAATACGTAGAGAAATTCCGAGCGAAAGGATTTGTGAAGAGATTGCCAATCTCCTCGGAAGCACATACGGTGTGAAACGCAAAATGTAATGACAATGAGTTATCAATACCCTAACATTCTAAAGAAATTTTCAATCATTGCTCTTATCGTTTTAATGCTGCCACAGGCTGTCACTTCATTTTTTGAAATCGGCCCAAGTATTGTCGATGACTTCAAGGTTCTCCACCGCTCGACATCTAACGACTTATTTGTAACGAATTATGGTTATTGTAATAAGGTTGGGGTTGGATATCTAAGAAAAATCGTACCTTCAATTCCTGATACAGAAATATTCCCCGTTGTTAGATACGGTGACTGGTACAGATACCCCCATGTCTTATTTAGAGATAGGCGTATAAAAAATGATAACAGGGTATTGATTGGAATAGACTTGCATAAAAATGACATTCGTGAAACAAAAATCACAGAAGCAGTTATGGAATCAGCTGATAAAACTATATCTACTTGGCTTTTTCATACAGGTTTTGATTATGAGTTATTAACTGGCTATAATTTTTTGCTGTGCGATAACTCATCCTTAGTTGAAGAAAAATATATAGTTACTCTTTATGATTCTTATAAGAACTATGAAGAAATAGGTCAGTGGTTTTTTACAATTCAAAATAATAATGAAAGGATTAGTACAATTCATCTGGATGAACCAATTTCCGATTTTTCATTTACACGAGGAGCTACAAATTTTGTTCTCGAATTAAAAAATATAACTCCCAACAACTCAAATAAAAATATATGTGGGATAGAAATATTAGGTGTGAAAATCGATATTAGAGACTACACAATTTTTCATCTAGAAGAAAATAAAAAGTTATGTTTCTCAGCCATAAAAAACTCTTTTTATCAAGAAATTAAAAATGATGACCTGACACTATGGCAAAACTATTTGGATGGTATATCTAATGTTGACTTTGCTAAGTGATTTACCTCTTCTCATCCCCCTGATTCTTCTCCCTCTTTTACTCAGTATTAGCATTTTTAAAGATAAACTTGATTTTCCAGCTCACTGGTGGAACGGTATTCTGCTGCTGAGCTTGGCTACAACCTTTTTTCATGCATTAGGGATACATCCAGACATCTACAGCATTTTTTTTGCTTTTGGGATAACTCTGGGAGTGTTTTTTAGACGAAAAACTATCTTGCATTTTTTCCATATCAGTCAATTTCCATTTGATTTTAACAGAGCCATCGTTTTTTTTACTCTTTTGGTACTCTTAACTTATGGGGTTTTGCAGATCAATACGCATACAATCATAGGAGGAGATGTTTTTCCTATTTGGTTGAATAAAACAAAAAGTATATTCAGTGGGATAGCATATTCTTCATTACCCGTTGTGCAATACCCAAGTCTGATACCAACGTTCAATGCCTTTGCGATGAAATTCACTGGAGGCTATCATCCCAACCGGGGATTGTACTTTGGGTTAGTTCTGTTTTTTTTCTGGATATTTAGTTTCTTTAACTTGCTTAAATCTAGATTTTCTTTTTTTGATGCTATAGTAATATCTTTTATTGCAATTCTTAGCTTTGATAAATCAGTTTTTAACGGAATGCAAGATACAATCTTGATGATGGGAGCAGGTATGGCATCCATCGCTTTCATAAAACACTTTGAGTATTCTCGCTCAAAATTTGATGATACGTTGGTTTTAAAAGGACGAGGTCTCTATTGGGTAGGAATATTCTTTTCAGGGATGTTGCCCCTGATCAAAAGTGAAGGAATTATTTTAGGTGCTATTTTAGTGGGATTGAGTATGGTGATTGTTTTTGCGATTACTCCTAATACTTCAATATCTGTTATTAAACGATATATTTTTCCTGTTTTTGTTTTTATACTACTCGTGGCTATCTGGCCTGTTATTTTATATACAGGAGATGTGAATATAACAAATATTCAAGGTGACAACTTGACATTAAGCTCTTTGCTGGACATTTCGCATAATCTAGGGCGCGTTCCGATTATAATGAACTATTTTATGAGTTATATCAAAAGTATTTATATTTATTTTTTCACATCTCTGGTATTATCGGGCATTGCTCTTTGGCTCTCTCCTAAATTAAAACAAACACTGATATTTTTGTGGTGTGTTGGCGTGCTGAATTGGCTTTTTATTTCGATTGTTTTTCTTAGTACACGGGCACCACTTATATGGCACCTTGATACAGCCTTTAATCGATTAATGTCGCAACATTTTTTTATATATATTCTCTCTACTCTTATAGTGGCGCAGGATTTCTCTCAAGTGTGGGAGTACGATCATGAATAAAAAAGATCTCTTGTTAATATCTCTAATAACAATATCCATAATCTGTTTTTTTCTTGCAGCAGGCACTCTTACTTCTGGTTACCAACTTATAGATGATCATGAGATATTAAGAATAAAAGATGATCTGTCTACACAGTCTTTTTTAGAAGTTTCTTTCAAATGGATCAAAAGGGATTTGTCTATTAGATACCGGCCGATGTATTTTGTTCATCGCCTTTTAGAGGTAAAAGCATTTGGCAATAATTTAATCGCCTGGTCAGTATATACGGCTTTCTTGTTTTCTAGTGCTATGATTCTATTCTATGCGGGAATGAGAAAGATGGGGTTTCCAATTCCGGAGGCATTACTCTTTATTCTATTAACTTTTATTGGGCCTCAGATGACTATTTGGTGTGTGCTGCCTCAGCGCAAAATGGAAAAATGGCATCCATGTTATAGTTCACAAAAGGAGCCAAAACCATGAGAAAAAAGCGCAAGCATTACAGTCCGGAAGAAAAAGTTCATTTACTAAAAGAACACC
>Ga0209249_1001819_pt1 | contig 18917 bp, 9 predicted proteins | sample SaaInlV_200m_DNA_4_FD_184653 | JGI IMG/M metagenome (GOLD analysis project Ga0209249, IMG submission 184653) | Marine microbial communities from expanding oxygen minimum zones in the Saanich Inlet - SI037_S3LV_200m_DNA (SPAdes) (version 2) | ecosystem: Environmental > Aquatic > Marine >...
CTGTAGTTAAACTTGTTATGTGGGGCGCGGCAGAAGTAAATCTGAGAGTTTATCTCGGTTGTATTCTGGAAGGATAGACTGTACATTCTGGCACGAATAGCATCGCATGTTCCAGAAATTGCCGCGTTTTGCCATGCCTCTGTAGCTGTGTAGGTTGTTCCATTATTGTAATAGAAGTCAACGCAGCTAGAGGTAGCAGCGGATTGCGAGGCATGTTGCACAGCCGTCATATTAAATACAGATGCGCTAATGATTGCGATACCTTGCTGATAGAACACGACTCCTTGCGCTTCTCTATCTTGACCAGTAGCTGTAGGGTTTGAAGAGCCCATCGATCCAGAGGCGTATAGAACACCGTAGTCGCCGCCGCGGGTTTGCGTAGTATTCGAACTATTCGCGGCTGAGGCAGAAGCGTCAGTTAACGTAACGATTGTACCGTTGGTATAAGCTCCAGCGCTATTGAAGGGGTTGACCCAACTAGCAGTACCAAATGCAATACTAAAAGTACCTTTCTTCATTTGGTCTTTATAAAGAAGGCGCGAGAAGTTGACCATGAACACTTCTTTCATTTGGCTGTTGTTGTCGCCAAAATCTAGATCGCTTTCAAAAATCTCAATATCGTTCGCAGAGCCAGTATAGCCCAACAAGGTTTGAGCGAACTGATTATATGAGTTGATCTTCTTGGAGTTTTGTGTATTCGATGAAGACGACAAGGGTGAAGTATTATCATATCCAATCGTAAGATCAAAGATATGGTTAGCTGAAGAACTCAGATACGGGTAATCATAAACAGATTGAAACTGTCCGTGTGTATAGTTCTTAATATTGTTGTCGCTATAAGTCCCGCTGACGATTGAACCGGTGATTGGAATTGCTTCGTGCAAAAGCGTTCTCGTAGTTGTTACATCCGAGTTCGGGTTCAGGGGTTCAAAGTTTTTTACTGGCATTTATTATCTCCGATGTATATGCTCATTATACTGCCGTGGGACCTACATATCTAACGATTCTAACGTTTACTTGTTTTTGTGCAGACGACTCGTCGCCCTCGACAAATACGGTACTATCGACAGTATCAAAGACTTCAGTGGTCGACCAACCGTAATCTGTGCCTACTTTATTAGTTGTGCCGTAAAGCGTATATAAGCTTGATCGTGTGCCTGTTGAAGTTGACTTCATCGTGTCGTCAACAGCAAAGTTTATTGCCGTTGCAGACGCTCTTGGTCCGTCGATTGCTGTTATGTTTGAATCTGACACGTTGGGGTTATACGTTACGGTATTGTCGACACCCTTGATATAGGCGGTATTATAATTCTCAACTCCCTGTGTAGAGCCGGCGAATGCGACCTGGGAAATTGGCATGCTGATATTTGCCTTTCCATCTGGGTCGTTGTTAAATCTGGCGTTCTTTCCGGAGGTTGGTCCCATGGCGCCCTTGAAGAATCGACTATCAAGTTTGACAGCTATTCTCTTGTCGACCATATTCTCACTTTTTAAGTATCCTAGGCGGTTTGATTCTGTGCCGTTGATACCATCTGATGAGGCACCATTTAATCCAGTCTCAATAAAGAGTTTCTTTCCATTAGTCTGGTCAGTTTGCAAGACGTATTTTGGATCTCCCAAGGCATCGCTAGCGATCAACTTGTTGTAAGTCTCTGTGTTCGCTGCGACCCAATAAACGTTGTTTGCACTGACTGCTGCCTCTGGGATCTTCTCGTTGACCACCATCTCAGGCATATAAAGTATATCGGATCGGTTAAACGAACGTAATCCATTTTGGATTGTTAGGTTTTCGCTTGTTGCCGCTTCGAAAATTGGTGTTTGGAGAATCTCCAAATCTTGGTATGCCGAGCCTGTGCCCGCTACATACAATGAATAATCTATCTCGTCATCGCCTAAAGCGAACTTTGCTATTTTAAAGTTCCCCTGTGCCATACGTCGACGGCCAGTGGTCGTTAAAACTGCATCCAATATGATGGGTCCCGAGTTGTCTAAAAAGCTCATTTATTATCCTCTCTCTTCATAAATAGTCTATAATATATTATAAGGCTTCAAAATTTCAAGTGCCGGCAAAGCGTATTATCCTTATCGGCAATTGTATAATTCTTGATGAGGCGGAACCTTCTACATAAATAGTACTATCAATATAATCGTATTTATCTGATCCGCCAAATAATGTTTGGTCAATCGAACCATATATTCCATATTTTATATCTCTTGTTGCAGTCGATGGACTCTTCAATGAATCGTCAATATCCATGGACACGGCTGTTGCACTGCCGCGTGGTCCTGTAATCGAGGAGACCTTTGTGTCGCCGCCCCTGCCCTCGGTCTTATTGAAGACCAAGTTATCAACGCCATGGAATATAAAAGTTTTGTAGTTCTCTAGTGGTTCGCCTAAAGATACTGGTTCTATGTCTTCAAGGGTTCCGAAGTTGACTCGCGAGACGGAAGAATCGGCGCCGTTTTTAAATACCGAAAGGTTCGTTGGTCCGTAAAATCTTGTGAAGAACCGATGATCAGCATTTAAATAATAGTAGTTGTCGAGCAACTCTGTGTTTAAAATGAATGACTTTCGCATACTTGGAGTACCTGCGCCAACCATATCTAGAGTCTCCAGCCCAGATTCAATTATTATTCGAGCACCTATTTGGTTGCCGGGGCTTAAGATGTAGTTATCTGCTTTGGGCTGAATAAATGCTAGCTTTAGTTTGTCAACGGTCTCAGTATTGGCGGCAAGATAATATACACTACCAGTTGAACTCTGCATTGCAGAATCTCCGAGTTGTTCATTAGTCTTCAGAACTGGCAAGTATAGCAGATCATTTCTAGTAAAATGTGTGAGTGAATAGTTTATAACCGAGTTTTGTGCGGTAGTCGCCTCGAACACTGGGAGCCCAAAGCCTTGTGTGTTCATTACTTCATATGTGCCAGCGCTGCTCGTTGACATTGAATAATCTACCTCATCATCTCCAAAAGTAAATTTAGTAACTTTAAACCTGCCTTCAGCCATCCTCTTGCGACCCAATTCTGTCAATGTTGCATCCAGGGCGATTGTGTTTGAGGTATCAATAAAAGCCATTTATAGTTCCTTCTCTATTACATAAGTAATGTTCAGATCAACTTTCTTGCCTGTCTTTTTAGATGTTAAACGGATTTTAAATTCTTTATCCCACAATGGAGTATCTGCTTGTCCAACCTGAATGTTTCCGTCAGATAATTGACTAGCGGCACTTTGAGCAAAATCAGCATTATCGGTCGACAATAATACGTGTTGTAGATTAGGGGTGACTTGGAATAACTTTTTGAAATGCTTTGAGGGAGTGGATGGGTTCGGTGGTTTGAGATCTTTTTCATTGATGGTTTCGAATGTGGCATACTTATACCCTCCATCATTAACCAGTTCTGTCTCGTATATTTCAGACAGATGTCCCGGCACAAGATGTTCGTTAAGTGCTCGGAAGAGATAATAATACTTTTGATTTGTTTTTATCTTTTGGGTATAATGAGTAATGTTATGTGAAGTATCAGTATTACCGATTCTCAAATCGATTGTTGAGATCAAAGAGCCATCAAAATCAGAAATCTGTGTTGGCTTCTTTGGTAGCCTGTATACTTCAATAAATCTCACCTCTGATTTATTGGACATGTCCTTTTGGATATTATCCGCACTATTAAGCTCATTTGAAAGAGCATAACGCGTGAACAGGTCTGCGTCCGGCTTACTGATTGCTGTCGGAACAGGCTCGGCTACGGAAGATTCTACATTTAATCTAAAACCAATCTTTTGCGAATCGTTTAATACTTGATAAGGCTCTGCATCGATACGGGGAGGTGGGTGATCTACCACACTGAGAACCTTGCTATAGACCGGGACCTCATAGATTTTGACGGTAGGTCCGAAAGTAATGTTAAAGTCTGCCAAATATTGATCATTACCATAATAGAGGTTTTCTGCAGTTGCGGTAGTGGGTGCAGTCTCATGCTCAAATAGCTTTGATGTTGGTGCGCCAGAGCCATCAATGAACCTTAAACAAAATTCCTCTTGGGCTCCATCTGATGTTGGTGAGTGTGAAATCTGTTGCGACATTGCCATATCAGAGTACGTGTATTGTAGGCTGGAAAATGCAACATATGCGTATATCTTGTATGTGTATTGGGTGTCATACTTAATCTGCGAGTCTAATAGCTCAATATCTTTTGGGTCTTCGTCTCCGCGATTAAATATCCAATATTCCTGAATCGGTTTAACGGTGGGCGACTGTTCAGGGACATCCCCCAAATATTTACAAACCTTGTATGCAATGGTCTCCGGTTGGCTATCGTTCCTGTCCCTAATTCTTTTGAGAAGCGCATACATTTCGTATCCTGGGTCTTGGCCGCCGACGATCGATCCCTCATCAAAGTTAAGTTTTACAGCTTGATATACTTCGTTCATTGTATCAAGGATTACATCGATGGCTTCGGGACCGTAAGTATAAGGATCGGATGCGGCTCGGGAAGCGAACGAACCAGAGCCCATAAACACCGAGTTTGAAGTCATGGAGTCGTAATTGTTGTAGCAATATGATAACATCCCCATCAAATCAACTTGTCGTAAAGAAGTATTATCATTAGTCTCGATGTCTTCCAATACTCCATCAATAGACGCGGATGTGTAGTGTTGGTGCTTTACAAAGCCTTGCGAAGAGGGGGCTAGCCCAGAGGTTGTGCCGAAAACTTTTTGGAGTGCCTGGAGAAAATAGTAGGACCTGTCGCCTGATGCTATCGTTTTCGACAAGCTATAACCGGATGGGGATGGCGCGCCGCCGAGGCCCTGTCCGAGGCCATACAACTTGCTATTGCCCGCTGTTGTGAAGTTGGTCTTGGTATAGAAGGGGAATCTGTTGTGTTTTGTGTCTTCGGTTGTCAATAAATCGCGAGCACCTTCATCAGCAAAGAACATAATATCTGGTGTGGTCGTTGGCCCGTAAGAAGCATAAGCCCCAGTAAGATACCATGATAAATCATATATTGTGTCTTCGTACAAGGTCGAGTTAGGTATTGCCTCCGAATATTCTGCGTATCTAGGTAAGTGTGATCGTTTCGTCATATTGAAAACTGTAGTAACAACAGGTTCAACAGGCAGCGCTGCCACATTATAAAATGCGCCAAAGCCATCTCCTGTGGCTTCCTCTTCTGATAGTCCTGCCAGCAACGAGAGATAATATATATTTGGGATCCCCGTCTCATAAGCGCGCTGAATTGCCTCTTCGTAGCGACGGAGATGGTAGTTGTAATCGTAAGACACTCCTACAGGAGATTTTGCCTGATCATAGAGTTTAGCCTCTTTTGATGTATATGGCTGTTCCCAAGTAAAGATAGTATCGATATGGGTGCCGGGTGCATAGATGGGGTCATAAGATACGCCCTCAAAGGATCCGCCGCGTAAAATGGCATGCCACATTTTATCATCGGAAACTACAGAGGGATCTCCATATACTCTAACCGGGAACCGATAGTTCGGAAGTATTACGTCTTCTGATATAATAGTTGCGAAATCCGGATTAGACATGTGAGGCCAGTTCGTGTAGTTTGCGCCTGCGGGTCTTAGATAGTGGGACTCGCGAAAATACGTACCTATTTGCGAGTTATAATCTAACGTGCCATCTTCAGAAAGCTCGTAGAACTCTCCTGTTGCAGTGCGGAACCTATCAGAGCCGCTCATAAGCGAACTATCAATAAACGTGGTTGTTTTTTGTTCGGGAGAATAGCTATCCATTAATATGTGCTCTCGGTGGTGGAGGTGGTTTCTGTTTCTGTTATTAAATCTATACTGTTCAGAATCTCTTGTAAATCCTCTGATTCTGCTGTGATGTTTTTTGTTAATAGTCTGAATACCTCTCTTATCTCTGCGCTCGAAATGCCATCTTGAGTGTAAGGCTTATTGTCAAGAGAGTTGATGGAGCTAATGTGGTATGGCTCGTTTTCTCCATCTATAAAAAGCGATTTAGTTCCCACATCAAGCTCTGAGTCCTTAAAAACTTGCTCAATTGCCATGTTCGAGTTCATGTGAGAGAAAATACGATTTGATGAATTGCTCATTTATTTCCTCCGCCGTCAGAAAAGTCAAAGACATAGTCGTAGGAGTCTCCGAATTCGGCGGGGACTTCTGTGGAAGCCTCCAGGGCGGAGGGTTCGCCAAAGTCTCCCTGGTTTGCGCCGTCGGAGAAATCGGGGGTGCCGGCATCGCTAAAGGTATCGCTGGCGCCACCGAATTTGGCGCCACCGCTTGTTAGGGCGGTGGTGGAGGTGGCTTCTGTTTCCGAAATAGTATTAGATGTAAAAATAGAAAGCCGGCCAGCTTTAAAATTACGAACTTTGATTGTTGGATTTAAGCTGGTTTTATGCATACCTGATGTTAACATTTGTTCTGCTAGGTCTTTTATTGACGATGCGATAGCGTCAGCAGGCTGCTTATCGGATCCAAATCGAGCATCTAGTTTATTGCCCTCATCAGTCGAGTATCTGATTTCAAGATATTGTAATGTGCTTGTATAATCAAACGTCAAAGTTTCAACTCCGGAAAGAAAATAGTTTTCAATCGGTGCTGCAGCCTCTCCCGTGAAGAAATACCACACACCCAGATCACCGGGTTGGATATACTCTTGGGCTGCTTCTAAATCTGTTGAGGTTTTTAAGTGTAGTCCATCGTAAAAGAGACCTTCAGCATCCAAATAATTTGAATTTAATTGTTTAAAAATATATTCTTTCTCAAATGCTGCGGCGGCGAGCTGGGAATCGAAATCGTCCGCGGCAGACTTTAGGGAGTTGAACTCTGGCATTGTTTATCTTTCCTCGTTTATATAAATACTTTAAAAAACGATTTGTTTCATACTAGCGTTGTTAATAATGTCTTCAGCCAAACTAATAGTATTCGGAGCTTTGTCCTTTTTTAGAAGGTCCTCTCTATACTTTCGTACACCACGTGGGGGCTCGTCATCCAATTCATAAAATGGATCGTTATCTGCTGGGAACATTTTTGCTGGTGATATCTGTACGTTCTTTAGATTTGCTATCTTTTGATCTTCGATATTCGGATTTTCAACCGTCTCTGTGTCAGTCTGCAATGCAATCATCGAATAATCTTTAGGTTTCTGAGATACAGTGCAGCCAATGGTGAAAAGAAAGTCTAACGACATCTCGTTGTCGTCAGTTGGAGCTTGGGGTCTGGTATATCCTTTCTTCGACAACTTCTGATTTGTTTTTTGTAGTGTCGACGATGCTGCCGTAGATCTGCCTTTGCGCATGCGCGAGGCTTTTGTTTTATTTAATTTTGCTACTGGTTTTGGCATTAAAGCGCTCCTTAATTTTTATAGGTCATCTCGCAGACGCAATAGGTATAGGTTCTCATTCAAAGATAGAATTGCTCCAATTCCCAAAACTCTGAAACCGAGTCAGCAACTACAATCTCTGGGATTGTCGCGAGGCCCACATTTTCCTCTTCTATCTCTTTTGAGATGGCAAAATCTTTTGTTGTTATTATATTAGACAAATTTGTTTACCATTTGTTGAAGTTTAGTTACTGTAGACACTGAGTCGATGAGATTAGTCAAGCCTTGGATTACTTCTGAAATCCCTTCCGTGTCAACAGGCATGAAACCGCCGTTGCTATTTAGTAGTGCGAATTGGTTTAGAATGTCCATTGTCTGATTTTCAAGGTAGGTGCCATTCATAAGATCGGTTTCGAATGCTTCTAATTGAGCCACAAAATTATCTGACATGGCAGCGGTTACTGCTTTATTTTGATTCAGTTTAGCCAAACTGGTGCGGACGGCATCATAGCTCGCCTGTAGATCTTCTTCGGCTATGGCGAGCTTTGGCTGTTCTACAATTTCTTTCTCATAGATTCCAACTCGGGGGTTGTTATACTCTTGTGTGAGGAGGATCTTTTTCTCGTCTTCGCCGACCGAGCTAAGTCGTTGTCCGATAATGCCGTCGGTGCTATAATATTTATCCCAGAGTGCTTCGATGGAATTGATATAGAAATCTTCTATATCAGTCGGAGTGCCTGCGGCTGGTGAAATTTTGACACTTTTGGCCGCGGCATATTCCACTATCTTTTGTTTGTCTCCTCCGAAGTCATCATATAATAAATCGCGATGCATTGCGAATATTAACGGTGCTTGCACCCATGGGGCGGAGTTTGGATCATCTGCATATCTTTCGGTCATTGCGGTTATGAAATGGGGATTGAATTGTTCTGAAATATTCCCGTAGTTACAGGGATCCGTGGACTCTTCTTGGTACCCGGAAAGCAGATCCATCATATCACTATAAGATTGTATTATGGATTTGACTGATTCTATAGTATTATCACTAAACCGCACTGCTACTTTGTACACATCATCGGTCGCACTGTCAATGTCGCCAAATGATATGTCTGCATTATAATAATCTTGAAATTCAAATGCCATTAAACGATAATCGTGATCAAACACAGAACTGTGGAGCCCATCTTTGCCTGCCATGTTGATACTGCGGACTGCAATATAGGAGTAGTCGTCGCCGGCAGGGATATCGATGCCGGTTGATGTAAATTGCATGCTAGCATCGGCGCTTTCCGCTTTGCTGCTGAATGTTGAATAATTAACTTTTATTTCTGACATTATTAAAACTTGTCCTTTTTGATTTTGAAGCTTCTTCCGTATCTTCCGGTTTCACCGTCACCAGTTGTGTCTCCAGTATTCGATGGTCTGTCAGCGCTGTTATCAGGTGAAGTGTCAGAACTGCTGTCGCTATTCGATGCGGCATCGCCGTCGCCGTTTGTGTCTCCATTATTCGATGATTTGTCAGCGCTGTTAGCAGGTGAAGGTTCAGAACTGCTGTCGCTTGCTGAGGTATCAGAGTGGGTAAACTCTGAGTCGGTATAGTCAGTGTATATCTCCGTCTTCAGCGTGGCTAAAGTACTATCATATTTCTTAAGTTCTACGTAGTCTAATTTAAGTCCCGCATTTGTGAATTCAACTCCACCAAAAAGGTGTTCCACTTTCTTAACATCAAATATTTGAGAGAGAGCTGTCTTTGTTTTCATTATCTTTTCGAAATCACAGTAAACATAACCCCAGTTTAGTGCATTAGATGTGCTATCTGCCGACTCTTCATCACCATAAATTTGGCGCGTGATTTGCGCAGTGGCAAACAACAAGTTCTCATCATCTTGATTTTTTGCACTATACAAGCCCGAAGCGCTATACTCTGGGGAAGTTGTCGTCAGCTGATCCACAATTACATCCTGCTGCGTTAACTTCTTGGCGAGAGGTGTTCCGGATTTGATGCCTCTATTTAGCTGAAAAATAGCCTTTGTGAATGAATCATAAAATCGTCCAATCTCGGAACCTCCGCCGCGGGAAGGGAATAACTTTCGTAATACATTGAGCTTGGCTAATATATCCGGGCTATCTTTATCAGTCTCTAAAACATATGAGATACTTTCAACAATCGACTTGCCTGTGTCTGAACCTAGGTTGCTTTGCTCTGTTACGGATTTTATTTTTTCTATGATTATCTCGGGCGTTATTTTGCCTTGTGTAAAATATTCGCCGCCAAGATCTTGCAATGGGGTATTGTCGTATGGCGACATCGAAGAATCGTAATAGCCAATCTTCGTACCATCGTCAATTTTGCCGTCTTTAATGACAGATTCATAGCCAATGTCGCTAGTTTGGCGTAATAGAAGAGGGAGCGGCAGTGGGTTAGCCCACTGTAGTGAGGGAAAGATGTAATCTACTGCCGACGAAAACGCATAAAGAGTAAGATTGTTGCCAAAATCATAATCGATTTCTACCTCAGCCGTATAGAGATATGTTATAGCATCGTTTGTATCGTATATCTTTTGATTCCACTGATCATAATCGGTACCGAAATTAAAGCTAAACTCTTGATAACTATTGAATGTCGCGGATTCGTCAACTTGGTCGCTCATAGATTCAAATATGCTTATTTCTCTCGATGCTATTTTATCAATTATTTCGGTGCTCGTTGCATAAGAGACATAAAACTTAAGCTTTTCGTTGATCCATTTTAGATGATCGACCGGCTCTGAGTCGTTCAGTGCAGGCACATATATTCCCAGAGAGATTTTAAGCTTATTATCGTAAACGTATATCTTAAATATCGTCGGAGTAGGGAGTACGGAAGTTAATCTAGGCATACTGGTGCCTCTGTTACGTTACCATAAATATCATAGTAGGCACGTTCAAGATCTTCAACGTTGTCGCAATCTAGATCCATATCAATATAATAAGAATCTTTGTTATAAATGGCTGCAGACTTGCATGCCCTTTCTCGGTCGACCAATGCGTCGGTCTGGATGTCAAAGAAATATTCAACGCTTTCTGATGTTAGTGTCGACTCGGAAATGTTGCCTTTTTCTGGGCGGGCTGACACCATGAATCCATCTTGGATTTGTTCAGTTATTGTGCGAAAGATCTTTCTTGTTAAGATATCCCTTGACGCCTCATTGCCGTCTGAATCTTTGTATGTCTCCTTCGCAACATCAAATATCTCGATATCAAAATTCTCAGTTAGTAGCTCTGTGTTCATTTCTTCAATATAGAGGAGCGGTATCTCGGCTTTTAAAGTAACCATGTTCCCGTCAGCAAATACCGGGGTGTGGGCGACTTGGCCGGCGATGGTATCCGTTTCTGTGGAGATGTAGTCTCCCGCGGTGGTGTCTGTCAGTTCCAGCGAATAGCGCGCTTTCATATTAATCTGGGGAATGTTTTTATACAGAACCGCGTCTGAAGGAGATAGGTGCCAGGATGCGAGTCCTGCTTTATGCGGCGCCGATGACGATATAGAGGTTATCTCTCCGCTTAACGCTACCGCTTTCCATGCGGGGGCTGCCTGCTTGTTGTCGTTGCTGCTAAAATTCACATGTCCGATTAACTCGTCCATTCGAAATATATTAGTTTTAACCTCTAGATCCATCGGAGACATGTCAGACTCCCATGTGCCGTCGCTGTTAACAATCAAATTTGATTGAGCGTCAACATCAGCAAATAAGATCCGACTACCCATATACTGAGTGTCTTCTTTGATCCTGTCGTTAACGTCGTTCTGTGGTTCTATGCCGCGCGGGCTCCCGACAGACGGATAACTTGGGGGACCCATATACCGACGATCATAAACAATATTATCATCATAGAAACCATAGTAGACGGGTTTAAACGTTCCCTTCGCCAATTTGTGACGACCAAAAGGAGTGAGTTCTAACTCATATACTTGTTCTTTCTTGTCTAGAAATTTAGGCATTTTTGTTAGCTCTCATCCTTCTTGTCGGGCTTTTTATATAAGACTTCTGCATCTATCTTAACTAGCTCTACGAAAGATAAGTAATCATAAGGCCAGTTGTAATTTAGCTGATAGCCCACGTCGTCTTTGTCAGTGAGCTTTTTGTTTTCGAACTGATCAGATGCTTGCCCAGCCTGTCTAACAACTTGATCGTAATAACCAGTTTGAGCTTTCTGTTTCACCTTAAATACCATCCAGCGCAGATTTTCACTCTCTGTCAAGTTTCTTTCTGATAGCAGTTCAGTATCCATCAGTTCGTGTGCGACCGATTGGAATTGCATGTCTACTTTTCGATAATCGCGCGGCGCAATGTTCTGCCACATATATGAAAGGTCATCTTTGTCGAAGTTGTATTCAAACTCAAAGATATACATTACCAGAGGATCGACATTATCATTACTAATAAAGTCGAACTGTGGCGGCATTACGTATCGAGGCATTTTTTGAACTAGCTTCCGGATGGATTCGCCAGATGCATCTAAAGAATCGCCGGATTTAGAACCAACTTGCTCATTAGTCGCAGCCGAATATCTTTCCGGAGGAATCGATATAAAGCGCTTTCTTTGTTTTCCGGTTTCTCCGGTTGCATCCTTTTGATAGTCTACAATATACGGAACAGCAACTACAGCTTCTCGTATTGTTCTGCTTTCCGCTAGCTCACCCAAACGTGCACGGGACTTAGTTTGATCGAAGCCGGCTAAAGTTGCAAGCGATTTCATCTTCTGGCTTAAGAAAATTCCTTTTGAGATGTTATGATCATTATATGGGCTAGGCTGATTAATAACCATATAGTGATTTTTGAGCCACTCTTCTGGAATGTCTCCGATCTCCATAAAGATACCAGTTGATGGGTCTGTCGGGATTGTTCCGAACTGATGCCACATGCCGCGTGGTACTGAAGCTGAGAAGTTCTGCGGAACTGTAATCGTTGATGAACCGCTGTTAATGCCGCGATCACCCTTATAGTTAAAGTTCATGTGCGGGGTCTCAAACTTAGGTTGGATAACCCACTTTTTACCTTCGGTGATGTTTCTGGTACTTCCTAGATTTCCGAACTTGTCGATTTCTTCGAACTTCACCTTCTCCACTCCTAACAAGTTTAAGCTTGCGCTAGCTTGCATTGAGTTGGCGTTAATGTGCACGCCATCGTAAATTGGGATTCCGGCATAAAAGTTGCTGCTACCTTTCGCACAGAAGAAATTGTTGTTATACGTCGGTATTAAAGTGGTCGGACCTTGATTAAGGTATCCAGCCAATCTCTCTGTGCAGCTGTCATCCCAATTTAAATTTGTGCCGGCATATCCTGCATCAAATCTCCAATATACCATCTCCGTTTCCGCTAAAATCTGCTCTAAATCGTAGCTCTTAGTATGCGATGGTCTAAAGATAAGATCAACCCACGCCTCGCCATCATAATATGGTGGTGTGCCGGCAGGATTCATACCTATTGTTGAGCCCATGGCGCCCTGATGGAATACCATTGAGTCTTCTGGAACCATATTATTAATGGCTGGCCACGTAGGCAGCGAGGCAGTCGGTTCGCTCCATAAATAGATCGGAGGTCTTCCTCCGCACGGAGGGAAGAACGCGCTGGGTCTGCTATACAGAGTGAAAGACTCTTCAAAATTTGGGTTATGTATCGGGTCTTGTGGCACAGGGAAAGAGCCGGAAGCCCAGATTCCATATGTTGGGGCGGCGGATGCACTGGCATTCATTGAGCTTGACGGATCCCACTTTCTGCCTCCATACGCTGCCCATGGGCTGTGAATGCTGCTGCTGGCGTCTGGCCATGAGCCGGATGCTACTTGTGGATAATCCTCGCTGCTGTATGTTCTTGGACCGCGGGTCGACCGGTGTAGCTTAATTCTGGCGCCATAAACGCTGCCAGAGGGGAATCTAAGGTCATCAGAAATTGTTTGTGATTCTAATCTCGTAAAGCCCTTATCTTTGAGGAAAAACGATCCGACTTCACCAAAAAAGTTGCGTGCCATTCGTGTATAAGTCGTTTCACCACCGAGCTTACCGTTCCAGCTAGTTACTACCGCACTGGAGGCTGATGGGTGGGCTTCTTGGCTAACAAATGAGGTACCTTGCAGGTATACTTCCGGCTCAATAATTGCTTCGAAAGGTATGCGCTTGTCCCAGATCGAACCAGATCCGTTCCATCCGCGGGCTTGGAATGCCGCGGAGCGGGTACTATCGTCACTGGCAGAGCCGTATAGAACGAAGGTGTGATTATCTCCTTGACCCAGCTCGAAAGGTGTTTTAGTTGGTGTGCTGTCGACTTCGGCGCGACATCCAATATCTACCGAGAGGAGTTTGGATCCATCTGTCACTATTGGATAATCAACAGCCATGCCGGCTTTAATCGAGTTGAATAAAATACCGGGAGCAATGAATGGCGTGATGCCATTAACGGCTGTGGAGCCTGTCAGTAGTTTTTGCCATGGCTTCGTGTTTAAAAAAGGTATTCCGTTTTGGGAGGCCGTCAAAAATCCACTAAAACCATCGGCGTATGAGCTTGAGAATTGAGATGATAGATCCATCGTTCTCTGCACTGGGTAGAATCCTTTGTAGGGATTAAACTTAATTGCGGCGCTGCAGACCAGACTTATTTCTTTTGCGTCGAGAAGCGTATCTTTTGATACTTTAAGGAAGCCCGACATGAAATCTGAGTTTGAGTAATCTTTATAGAAAGATGAAGTGGAGCTATTGATCCCTGTTTCTGGGAGTTCAAAAGTGTCGGTCTTGTTTGGTGTGAATATTCCGTATTTAACATAGTCTTCAATGTGTTCGCTAATTCTAAACTCAGGGATTACCGAAAAGTCTTTTGCTAATACTTTAAGATCTTGTCTATAGTCTTCATATGAGTTATACCATGGCTGTGATGCCGAAGCCTCGAACGTGAAACCTCCTTCGTCGTTCTTCACGAGAATTCCCGCTTGATCACCAGTTTCCCAAAGCGCCTCGCCGGCGCCGATTTGGAAGTTCGCAAAGCTCATCCCCACGGCCGAACCGGTCTCGTTAATATGTGTTCCGTTGGGACCAGTTACGGTCTTAGCACCCTGCAGCAAGTGTTTGCGACTATATTTGGCACTTGGAGATATCATGTTGCGTTGTTCATGGTTCGTAGCAAACCCATATCCGGGCTTATAGGGTCCGTAGTTATTTTGTAGTTCGCCAACACGTTGTTGTCTAAATGTTTGGTCATCGTTGGCAGATGACGAGTAATAGGGCAGTGTTGAGCGAGTTAGAAAGCTTTCTTGAGCGTCTAATGGCCAAGAACTTTGGTTAATGATAACTCCCTTTTTAAGAGTAACAGGATTTCCGGCAATGTCTCCTCTGCGGGGCACATTCCAGGAGTTATTAAATGATGTTCCGACAGTAGTTCTTTCAGTGCGACTGTTGCGCCAGTACTTATTATCGTAGGTTGGCTTATCTAAGCTCTTTGTCGCGAACTCATTTCGAAGAGATGGGAAAATGTTTTCACTATATTGTACCCAGTTTAAACTAGGTTGTATTGCATTAACAATCTGTTCGTACGGCGTTGTAATATTTTCAGGTGAAAGTCCGAGAAGATTATTAAATGCTGTGTCGTTAAAGAAGATCTCCTCATTATTATGAGTTGCCTTAAGGGTAATGTCTTCATCACCATTGCTATAGTTGATATATACGGGGCGCCCTCTCATAGAAACAGGAGATAAGCGGTATCGATCGATGCCGTTATCTGATCCGGTTATCACCGAAATCTTGTTTGTGTTTTTTTCTGCGCGGAGAATCGGATGGTCTTGCTGGTGTGTTGCTGTCCAGTTCCATCCATAGTTGCTGCCTCTTCTTGTGAGAACCAAGTTAAGGTAGTTTGCTGAGGCAGTGATTTCACTCTGTGCGATTCCTTCTTGGGTGAGCAAATCTCCATTTTTTGCATCGTTGATATAATTGCTGTTGCGAGAGGTGAGGAATAGACCAGCGGCGGCTGCAGGTAATGGCGGTTGTTCCAGCGGGAACCCTAAGTAATTTTGAGAGGCTGTGACTGCATCTAAGGTATAAATGTTCAGGTTTGAGTGTACTTGTACCATGCCGCCTTCTGCAAATGTAAGAGCGGGGTGCCTTGTTGTCAGCGGTCGAACATCACTTTCAGAAACATAAGAGAAGTAAGGCTCATATGTGTATGAAGGATTGGTCTTATCAACATAATAGCCAGCATGATCACCATGTACGGGCGCCATTCCATAGTATCTGGCTCCGCCGTGTAAGACGGGGGTATGTACTGATAAAGAGTTAGTTACCCAAGCATACTGACGATCCATTCGAGGAATCTGGTGAGTCACAAAGAAGTTGTCGTATTTCTTGAGTTCGTCAAATCCTCCATCATCGTCAGTTTGTACAGTAATCTTTGTATTTCGCTGGTTTTTCTGGAAGCTTGGTGCTTGCGCGTATACTGCTCCGGGGTCGGATCCTGCGAAAAGCATGTCGCGACCAAATCGAGCACTTGGTCGTGAAAGGAGAGCCCGGAGACCAAAATCCTTTCCATGAATATCCGACATGCGATACCCTGAAGTCTGGATTCCACCGATGATCTCTGCGCTGATATCTTCGTCACCGCCTGCTCCGGCGCCTTGAGAGTTCTTAATCACCGTTTGATTCTTATAAGGGATTGTATTGTATGGTGAGAACTCGGCTGACCTAATATCCTTTAGTCCGCGTTGAAAGGTCTCTCTTGAGCCCGGAGCACTAAAGCGTGAGGTCATCACTGTTTTGTTCTTCGAGCCAGTGAGCTGCGTTGGAGCGTAAGTAAGTCCATAATCAAAGTGGCTAGCCGAAGTTCTATTAACCAGCAAGAAGTTTCCTGCGATTCCTGAGCCGGTTAGGTTATTGTTGTCGTTAATAATCGAAGGCAATGTTGGTTGGTGATCAACAAACGCGCGTGGATTCTCCCAAGCACCGACAGTTTGTACGAATTCATACCTATGTCGATAGTTTCCAATAATCGTTGAGCCTGTTTTTAGCTCAATATTTCTGATGTTAACTGGGCGTTTTGCGACCTGATCTCTATAATACGTTGCGCGAGGTGCGTTGTAATTGAGAATTGTCGGGTTTCGTCCGCCGGCCATGCCAGAAACAGAAATACTATCGCCAGATTTGCTACTCGATATATTACCAAATGCGCCATTAATGTAGATGTGTGTGGAATCTGCATCGCCATAGAGGGTGTTGTTTAAGTTTACCGCGGTAGTGCCGGAAAGGGCAGAGGCGGTAACTGAAAGCGTTCCAAGTGTATATTGCTCATTAATGGCATCTTTAAGATTTTGTACAGAAGAAAGGTAGTTTGGACCCTTTGTCCAAGTGACATTGGAGCCGGCAGAGGCTGTCACAACGCTTGTGGAGAATGACTGCTCTGAACCCGGGTTACCATTTGCTCGGCCAGTTTGATCAACTATCGAGTTAACTCCTAGTGAGTATGATCCGCCGCCATCTACAGCATCGTTAGCATCGTCTCCCATGCGCCACCATGAATATAGGTTGGTGCTATCAGAGACGTAAGCAGAAACTTTAAATAGATTTTGCACCGAACCAGTAGCATAAACCTCTGTTATCTGTTCGGCGCTCATACTAAGCTGCCAAATTGACATTTCGTCGATTGAACCGCTAAAAGGAACGTTAACGTTATAGCCACCGATTGTTGTTATAACCTTCGTCGTGCTTTCGCGATCGACGATTCTTTTTAGTTGTAGTTTTGTGTCCGAATCGGCCGGCACGGCTGTACCCGCCGACGAGTCAACTAACACACCATCGATGAAGAATTTCGGGTCTTGACTGGCTGATAGCGTGGCGTCATATGTTACAGCAATGTGATGCCATTTCCCGGTAGTAATTACCGCAGCATCTGTGTCCCAGAATGCATTGACATTGTACGGACCTCCTGCTGGCCTGTACCACGCTTGTGTGAGGCGCACCGTGTTGTCCGTGCGTATTGCGACGTCTATTGCTCCATTTGGTGCGCCGGCTTGGAAAATATACGCGTTTTTGTCTGTGGCGCTAGCGGATACCCACGCACTAATTGTAGCCTTTTCTAAGTAGTAAAAGTCCAAAGGATGATCAGAGGGGAGTCCATAACTTGAACTCTTGTCTCCAGAGACGGCAATCCATGAGTTGGCAGAGTTAGTGAATAACACCGATTTCTCGTTTTCGAATGGTACCTCAAATGTTTTGGTAGTATCCCCATCACCAATTGTTACCGAATCACTAGAGGTTACATTCCAAGCAAGAGAGACAGTTCCTTCTGCTGCTGCAGGATCTTGTCCTATGTCGGGCCATGGATAGTCTGGTGCGACAAGCCCCATTGAGCCCGTTGGTGCACCACCGCATTCCCCAACGAGAAGCTTCCAAGCCTCTGCGCGGGTCTTATAATTGTCTGCTCCCTTATTAATGCGTGTGTGTCGATGCTGGTGTCCACCAACAGCATATTCGGTGAAAGGTCCCTGCATGGGTTTTTCCATGTCGGTGCCGTACACATCGTTGTGCAGGTTTGTAATCTGGATTCCGCCGGTCAAGCCATTGACAACATCTTTATTATATCCTGTTGTAACAGATGAACTGACAATACTAAAAGGATATGCCATGGAGGACTTAAGGTTTTTTCCACCCAGTCCGTCTTCCCATTCACGACCGAAATGAACCTTGAATGACCTCTCTATTGTTTTTCCTTTCGGATTAAAGTCTGCTAGATATAGTTCCGCGAGTTCTACAATATCGCTTTCTTGAGTGAACAGAACATTAAGCGGAACAACTGGATCAGTACCAAGGGGTCCAAACGGATATAAAGCATCGTATGTAAAATGAATGTTTTTGTTCGGAGGGAAGTTTACTCCACCGTGAATATTACTCTTATTGTCTGAGAGTTCTATTGTCATCTCGTACGGAGCCGATAGGGCTCTGCGGCGGAATTGCTGTGCTACGTATCCTTCGCCGGCTGGGGTGTATCTGACATTTGCGCTCGAGCTTAGTGTTGGCTGAGAGAATACGATCTTTCGAATATTCTCTCTCTGTCCATCGATTTCTGGATCACCGGATGTTAATTCTATAGAGGTCCTAAGCATCCTTTGTTTAACAAAGGGCTCATTAACATCAGTCCGGCGCGGAGAGGACGGTTCCATGGAGTGTCCTGATTGCCAGTCCCATGTATTAGATTGTAGCCCTTCCATTGTTGAATCAAGATCGGGTTCAATAAACTCGTATGTCGGGAAAGGGGTTTGGTATTTATTCCTCTCAAGCACATGACTTTCAATCGTGTTGAAGACTTCTGCTTCAAAGTCTGCAGATGCTGGTAGCATTTGCTCTATAATTGTTGAGATGCTCCCATCAAACCATTTATAATAGTTAATGTATTTCTCGACGCTTGAAACTTTATTAACGCGTCGGAAGAAGCTTTCTCTAAGCTTCTCTAAATTCTTGTATCGGCTGCGATATCGGTTAACTGGTGCGCCAATGACGTTATTGAAATCTACGACACCTGCAAGGAAGTCCAACATCTCTTCCGAGAGAGCACCATATAAACTTTTTTCTAGTGTATAATAATAAGATGGTAC
>Ga0209249_1001820_pt1 | contig 18909 bp, 9 predicted proteins | sample SaaInlV_200m_DNA_4_FD_184653 | JGI IMG/M metagenome (GOLD analysis project Ga0209249, IMG submission 184653) | Marine microbial communities from expanding oxygen minimum zones in the Saanich Inlet - SI037_S3LV_200m_DNA (SPAdes) (version 2) | ecosystem: Environmental > Aquatic > Marine >...
TATCTGAAATTTGTTGGTCAGGGGCATTACAAAGATGTGCTTGCTTACCCATTTCAAACAGCCTCATATACTATTTCTGTTCGTCAGTACCGGAGTTTGTAGTCTCGCTTCCTTCAGATGTAGCTTCGCAGCTACCACCCTTGCGACTTACTAACAGGCTTCACCAACTCGCCTGTAAGAGACTTTCACTCTCTGGAAATATTTAATGCCTACCCAAATTGAATATCAATTTTTATTTTCAAAAAATAATTTGTATTTTTCAAATTTTTCTTGAACATCAAGGTGGGTGTCCGCATACGCTTATGCTGGGCACACACAGCACCTAATAGCACATGGCCGCATTAAGGTCACTAAGAGAAATGATTAGTAAATTAAACATAAAGGAAATCAACATAAATTTGAGTAGTGAACGGCCACGTGCCATAGCTGCGGGACGTTGTAGGGCATTAAAAAATGACAGAGCTAGTAGAAATAGAATTTGATGAAAATATAGTTAATAAGTTCCTCGATATTGATGGAAGCTTAAGAGATATTTATGTCAATGATACTGATATAAATGATTGGATACTGATTTATAGTTCATTATTAAAATCAGAATACTCACTATCATATTCAAACAATCATGATGTTCAAGAGCTACCTAAAAATGCAGAGTTGATTTTTAATGAGACAGAGGTTTCTCATATTTTGAGAATTAAAGAGGAAAACATAATTTTTAATACTCATTTTTTTATAAAAGAGCAGGTTGAGTTTGATTTGAATCCGGGAGATTTTGTTGCAATTGACCAATCGAAAATATTAGTTGATTTTATGCATTACCTATCTAATGTCCTCAATAAGGAGGTTATAATGACTCCAGAAAACAGTGAGGAATTTATATTGATTAAAGTATTTCCTCGAAATAAAAATATTTTTATCAAACAATCATGAAGTATAAAAACTACAATTCCGCCATTCACAACTTTGCTCATTCATTTATGAGTATTGATTATATAAAAAGTGGTCGACTTGCTATAAATGTTCTGATTGATTTAAATAATAATGGAATTGAACCAAAAGCTGATTACGATTTCTTAAAAAAGAAAATTGAACCAAAAGAAGCTGATTCAAGGGAAAGTAGACAGTTGCTAAATGATTATATTGACTGGTTACCTGAGCATTTTCAAAGCCATGATTGTGATTTGACTGCATTGGAAATTCTACAAATAAGTATCTGGACTGATTTTGACAATACAACAATGCCTCAAGGAATGAATGATAGTGTTGAATTTACCATTAAGACTAAAACAAGATGGAAAGCAACTGATAAAGATGTGCAGATTATAGAAATACAGCAAACAGAGATAATTAAAAGGACTTATTTAAAACTGAGAATACCAGAGATAGAGTAAAAACGCCCTACAACAATGTATAAAAAACATAAGTGGCTCAGCGGTTTACGAAAGTTTAGTGCATGTAATCAGCTCCGCCAAATCTGCGATTTGACGGGTTTGTTTAATATTTTGAATTTGTGTCAAAACGCAAATTTGGCTCAGTGCAACACTTAAGAATATAAAAATCGAGTAGGCGGCTGATGGCAGAATAGCCACCAGTACACCTCTCACACCACTTAGGGTACGGGTCTTCCCGATAGGAAATCGGGATAGGCTGAACTTAGCGGTTCATTAAATAAAAGAAAATTTGAGTTGATACTCAGATGGAAAAGTTCTTCGAGAAAATTGAAAATGTTGAGAAAAGGAAGTGAAGGTTTTTAATAGATTTTTGCAATACTTTTCTTGTTTCCTTGCTCGGAATGGTTGCTCACTATAAGCAATTTTTGCATTTGTCAACATTTCTGACAATACTTTTTAGAAAATTCCATTTTTTCTCCATCTTTACATCTTTTAAAATTAATAAAAACGTTCTTGTGAGAATATTACTGAATTAGCTGGCTTGGGTTTAGTTCAACATCTTAGCAAAAACAAAAATCATAATCAAACCAACAGAAATACATATTGTTCCTAATATACCTTCTCCAGTTCGACTACAGGAATATGGTGTCGGTATTTTTAATGCAGTTTTTACGAAATCAGCACTAAAAAAAGCGATAAAGAAAAAGTTCGTAATGGTTAATGATGCTATTGCAAGTTCGGCTACATTAATAAATGGAGGTGAGTGTATAAGCTTATCCATTCCAAAAGAAGTCAGCCCGAATAAGAAACTGGTATTTCAGCTTAAAGTTTTATTTGAAGATGATTATTTTGCAGTGATTCATAAACCTGCTGGTATTTTGGTTAGCGGCAATAGCTTTAAAACCGTTGCCAATGCCTTAGCTCAAAACATTCAACGAAGCAATCTTCCTGATGCAACAAAACCTCAGCCTGTTCATCGCATAGATTATGCAACCACAGGTATTTTATTGGTTGGAAAAACGAGTAGTAGTATTCGTGCTTTAAATAAAATTTTTGAGGATAAAAAGGTTGAGAAAACATATTATGCAGTTACTATTGGCGAAATGAAGGATAGAGGAGAAATAACTTCAGAAATAGAAGGTAAGAAATCACAATCGAACTATAAATTAATAGAGTCTGTTTCCTCAAAAAGATTCGGCAAACTCAATTTGGTTAAATTGAAACCTCAAACAGGCCGAAGGCATCAATTGCGAAAACATCTGTCCGGTATAGATAATCCAATATTGGGAGATAAAGAATATGGAATTGACAATTTAATTTTAGGTGGCAAGGGTTTGTATTTGCATGCCTATTCGTTAGATTTTGTACATCCATTTACAAACAAACGAATCTATTTCAAAGATGAAATTCCTCAAAAGTTTAAGAAAATATTTAGTTCAAATATGCTGAAACTTTTGCCAACACCTGAGAATATAAAAACATCGTAAAACTACTGTGCCCAACTTCCAGATAAAAAGTCGGTATTGAACTAAACACAAGCCAGCCGTCTTATAGTGAAGAATTTGGCTTATATGTGTTTTTAATAATTTGGGGATTTGTTGAGGGACGAAATCTACCTGCCAAATATCATTTTCATTTTCACTTAATATGACTAACTTTAGCGAGATTTAAAAAAAAGAAATGAAATATTTTGGCACTAAAATTTCGACAATTGTTTGCATATTATGCTTTACGTTTCAGAGTTTTAGTACAAATACTGATAGTTTAATAAATCTGCTAAGTCCAGACTTATCCGAAAAAAACTTCGAAATACTGTACAAACTTTTTGTGGCGAATGTTAAGCAAAACCCTGATACAGCTCTATATTATTCACTATCGTCCCTGAAAGTTGCTCAGTTTTACAAAAAAGATTCACTCCTTGCCAGAGCATATCGCAATGTGGCAATTTCATATCAGTTCTTAAATGAGTATGATAAAGCCATAGAACCACTCGAAAAAGGATTGGAGCTATGGAAAAAAATGAACAATTCTTACCGTATTGGGCTTTCATATCAAGACCTTGGAGTGTGCCATGGGCTTTTGGGAAATAAGAGTGAAGCTTTATCAAATTATCTAAAGTCTATTGAATATTTAAGCAAAACCCCAAATAAGAGTATCCTTATAATATCATATCAAAAGATTGGCTATATTCAAAAAGTTCAGGCAAATTATGATGTAGCCCTCGATTATTATCTAAAAGGGCTGAAAATTGCTGAAGAAGCTAATTTAATAGAGAAGCAAGGCAGTATGTTAAACAGCATTGGGAATATTTATATCAAATTATCAAATAATGATTTAGCAATGCAGTATTTCAGAAAAGCATTGCTGAAAGCAAAAGAAATAAACAATTTAAAGGATATAGCTTCCGCATTGAACAACATTGGTTTAGTTTACACAAATTCAAAACTTTATGATAGTTCCTTGAAATACTATAATGAAGCTCTTGAAATAAATAATAAAATTCCAGATTGGAAAAACTTTTCAATAAACTTAAACAATATAGGTACTATCTATAAGTATCAAGGAAATAGTGAAACCGCCTTGGAATACTTTTTCAAGTCCTTAAAAATCAGAGAACAAAAAGTCTATACAGGCTCACTTACATTTCCATACAACAATATAGGTGATATTTATATTTCCATGAATAAATACGATGACGCACTTAAATATTACAATAAGAGTCTTAAAATTATATTAGAAAGATCTGATACTGAAAAAGCCGCCGAAATTTACGAAAAACTATACCGTGCATATGAACTAAAACAAAACTATAAAACTGCCCTGAAATACCATAAACTTTATAAAACTTTTAATGATACAGTTTATAATGAAGAAATGAATAAAGCAGTTATTGAGCTGCAAACCAAATACGAAACAGAGAAAAAGGGAAAAGAGAACAAGCAATTGCAGTATGAAGCAGAAATGCAGGAAAACTCGAAACTAAGATTCATGTATATTTCCGGCTTTCTGACAGTGATAGTTACTTTGCTGATTATCTTGTTCTATTCTAAAACAAAAAGCTCAAAAAAGAATCGCTTATATTTCGAGAAAGAAAAAGCTCTGAATCAAGCCTTAAAAAAAACAGCAGATACTGAGAAAAAAAGATTAGAAGAATTGGTCTTTGCAGAAAAAAAAATAAACAATCTGCAAAAAGACAAAATAGATTCGAAAAATCGGGAAATGGCTGCTACATTAATTACTATACATAATAAGAATCAGACTTTAGCAAAAATAAAAGACGAAATCGAATCTCTTCAAAAATCTGCCTCACTCGAAAAAACTTCAGTGCAAAAGCTGCTAAATGCTATTGATAATAACAAATTGTTTGAAGAAGATTGGAACCAGTTTAAAAAACAATTTGAAGAGGTTTATCCCGGGTTTTTCAATAAATTATCAAAAAGATGTCCGAGCCTTACTAACCACGACCAAAAACTTTGTGCTTACCTACAAATTAACATGAGTACTAAAGAAATTGCAAATTTACTGAACGTAACAGCCGCAGCAATTAATAAAAGCAGGCAAAGACTAAGAAAGAAACTAAAAATGGACACAAATGAAGATTTTGTTAGCTTCCTGCTCGAAATTTGACCTTCAAAATCGGGGTAAAATATTTGATGTCCTACCAAAATACAGTAAAATTTAGTTGTCTTACATTTCGTTAAAATTTTCACAAATCTTATATTACTTATTTTAAGCCATTTATACTGCCGTTGGAATATGTTTTCGATAATGGTTGTCCTACTCACAGATAGTCATATTTCCGAAATTGTCCTACCATTGTCCTATCAAATTACTTGACTTAGCTCCATTTTGAGCGTACTTTTATATGAAAATTGTAAATATGAAAAAAGTGCATTCAGATATAGTAGTTAGCGGCAGAATTTTTAACATAGGTTTTACTTTCCTTGTATTAAAAAATGCAGAGAAGCATAATTTGTTGGGCAAAACAAAATATCTGGATGAAAACCGAATAAAAATTGAAGTTGAAGGAGCTGAAGAAGAAGTCGAAAAATTTATTGAATGGTGCAAATCCGGAATCCCTGAAGCCAATGTAAATAATGTATTAGCGACAATAGGAGATTTCAAAAACTATAATGATTTTTTAATAACCGATTAAATATTAAGTGAGTGTAAATAATTTATTAATTAAAATTTAGATTGTTATGAAAACTAAGAAAATTACATTATTAATTGCTTTTTTGTTATGTATCTCAACAGCGGGAATGTATGCTCAAAAGCAGACTGTTAAAGGAAATTCCGACCCGAATGAAGCAAAACTTGTTGCTCCACAGATTAAACTACTATCGTCCGATAACGAGACATCTGTAATAAGTTTTTCTTTCAGCAATTTCGATTTCAGACAAGTTGAAACAAGCAGAGGCTTGGTTCAAATTCCCATTCTTCCGGATGCTACCCCAATGCTTGTGAAAGATGCACCAGATTTGCCTAAACTAACAAGATCGGTAATTATTCCCGACAAGGCCGAAATGCAGGTTGAAGTAGTTTCTGAGCAATACCTCGACTATCCAAATATTGAAATTGCACCGTCAAAAGGTAACTTGACCAGAGATATCGACCCGGCAAGTATTCCTTATAATTACGGAAAAGTATATTATGAAAATGAATTTTTTCCAAAGGAAATTGTAAATCTTAGAAAACCATATATTCTTAGGGATTATAGAGGACAAACAGTTGTTGTCTATCCGTTTCGATACAATCCTGTTACAAAAGTTTTGAGAGTTTATCACAATATTGTTATTAATATTTCTAAGAAAAGTGAAAACGGAATCAATAAATTTGTAAATAAAAATCCAAACATAAAACCTACATTTGAATTTGATAAAATATACAGTAATCAGTTTTTAAATTATAGTTCTCCTAAATATACACCTGTGAGCGAAAATGGAAATATGCTCATTATTTCAGATGCGTCATATCTTTCTGCCATGCAACCCTTAATAGAATGGAAAATAAAATCCGGGAGGAATGTCTATATTGTTGATGTTGCATCAATAGGTGATACAACTGCTATTAAGTCATATATACAAAACTATTATAATAATACCGGATTAACATATTTGTTGTTAGTTGGTGATGCTCAACATATTCCACCACTTTATTTAGGAGGAGATTCGGATAATGCATACGGTTTCATAAGCGGAAACGATTCCTATCCAGAAATTTTTGTTGGAAGATTTTCAGCAGAAACAGTTGCCCATGTTCAAACTCAAGTTCAAAGAGTTTTAGATTATGAAATTAATCCAGAAAGCTCATCGTGGATAAAAAATGGTATTGGAATTGCCTCAAATGAAGGAAGCGGAGATGATGGAGAGTGGGATTTTGAACATGTCAGAAATATGAATATCGACTTATTAAATTACAATTATATCTCATGTTCCGAATTATTTGATAGTACGTTTGGTGGATTAGACCTACCTAATAATCCAACTCCATTAATGGTTGCGAACGAGGTAAATTCCGGTGCAGGAGTTATTTTATATACCGGTCATGGAAGTACATATTCTTTTAGCACATCAGGATTTTCAACTATCGGTGTTAACAATTTAACAAATGTAGGAAAACTACCGTTTATTTGGGCTACTGCTTGTTTAAATGGAAATTTTAACGGGAATACTTGCTTTGGAGAAACATGGCTGCGAGCTACTCACAATGGAGAACCTACAGGAGCAATTGCAACATTAATGTCCACAATAAGTCAATTCTGGAGTCCACCCATGGATGGACAAGATGAAATGGTAGATATTCTAACGGAAAGTTATTCTAACAATATAAAACGAACTTTTGGAGGAATATCGATGAATGGTTGTATGCACATGAATGATGAATACGGAGCATGGGGAGATACAATGACAAATACCTGGAGTTGTTTTGGAGACCCATCTCTCATGCTTAGAACAAGTACTCCAATTATATTTACATCTAATCATATAAATCAATCTGAGTTAGGTCTAAGTAGTATAAATGTTTCATGTGTTTTAAATGGTGCTTCAGTTTGTATTAGTCAAAATAATCAAATTTTAGGAACCGGCACAATTAGTAACGGTTCTGCAAATATCAGTTTTAATTCGATAAGTTCTACAGATACAGTTTTTGTAACACTAACTAAATATAATTATAAACCATATCTCGGACATGTTTTGATGTATTCAAGCTATCCGGACTTTTTGATACAGTCCTCCAATATTAGTTCAAATAATATTACTTATGGCCAGACACTTACATTAAACAGTGTGCAACAATACATAGGAATTAGTTCTACACCATTCACTCCTAAAGTAGGTTATTATATTTCTTTTGACCTAAATATAGATCAAAACGACTTTTTTCTGTCTTACGACCAATCATCTTTAAGTGCAAGTCAAACCACTGAATCGGAATCTTATACTTATACCGTGTCGTCAAGCATTCCTGCCGGACCATACTATTTGATTTTTGTAGCAGATTATAACGATGTATATACCGAATCAAATGAACAAAACAATATTGATTATCATTTAATAACAATAAATAATCACGATGCAAACGGCGACCTGAATATTCAAAATAACATTGTCAGTCCAAATAATAATCTATCTCCATGGGATACCTTACATTTAAGTTATAATCTAAACTATGCTGGTACAAACAGCTCAAATATGGATGTTGAGGTCAGTTTCTATTTGTCAGATATACCTACATCAACTCTATCTATGACATATTTAGGGCAAAAAAACTCTGTAGTAAATTCATCAAACTCAAGTGCTTCTGAGTCGTTTGATGCTGTTGTGCCAGCAGGTACAGCCAACGGGAATTATTACATTATTTTCTTTGCAGATATTGATAATTTTTGGAATGAAACAAATGAAGGGAACAATGTAGAATCTACAGCAATCACTGTATTATCTTCAAATGCAGAAGATATATTTCCTACAAACCCAAGTGTTTCAAGTAGTTTAATTGATCCTGGAACAAATGTTACAGTAAGTTTTACGCAGAATTATAGCGGAACTAGCACAACATCAATAAATACTATGACAAAGTATTATCTATCAACCAATTCAACATATCAATCCTATGATATTTATTTAGGAAATTCGAGTTCATGGGTTAATGTTTTTCTTCCTACCGAAACCGTGAATTCAACTATGCAAATTCCTGCAAATACTGCTATGGGCAATTACTATATTTTAATCTATTCTGATGCTGATAATTCTTTCACTGAAACAAACGAGTTAAACAATGTTGTAGCAGTAACGATAGAAATTTCAGTTGGAGATTTTAGAGTCGAATATGAAACTGTTTCTCCTACAACTGTACAGTATGAAACAGGTTCACTAATATTCTCTTGCGATCATATATATACTGGAAATAGTACTTCTTTGATAACCTCATATTTAGGCTATTATATTTCAACTGATCAAACTCTTGATGCAGGTGATGAACATGTTGGTAGTAGTTCCTCTTCTTTTTATTACAATGATCCGCTTGAAGCCGAATCTATGACATTTGGAATATCTACCTACGATGTAGGAAATTACTATGCAATTTTCAAAGCCGATTATAATGATGATTATGCAGAAACAGACGAAGCAAACAATATTGCCGTATTACCTTTTACTATTGAATTTAATTGTACTGATGCCTTAGAACCAAACGATATTTATAGTCAAGCATATAATATTAGCACTAACACTTCATATTCAAATAGCAATTTGTGTCTTGAACAAGGCGACTATGATTGGTTTAGATTTTCTCATAATAATTTATCATATTACTTCAAAATTTCTCATTATCTAACATCAGGTTTAGGATATTATAGTTTGAATTTTACCCATAATGGCGACAATATTACAATTGAAACCTCAGCCTCATATTCGGGTTCAGGTATTTGCGATACTTATGTAGTTTTATACGATACCGATCACACTACTCCATTAGCATCAGATAACGATGGAGGATCAGGATCTTTTTCTCTAATCAATCATACACTTGGCGAAGATTTTTGGATTACAAATGAAAGTGCCACACCATCAACAGTTACTCAAGGTGGAACAATTACACTTAGTTGCGAACAGCATTATGGTGGAGCAAGCACTTCAACTGTAGCTCCTTATGTCGGTTACTATTTATCGTCCGATATTCAGGTAGATGCTAATGATATATTTTTTGGTTATGATGCCTCTCAATTAAGTGTAAGCACTACATCAAGTACTGAGTCATCAACATTTACAATTCCAACAACTACAAGTCTCGGAAACTATTACATTCTATTTGTTGCGAATTATGATAATTATTATTCTGAAAGCAATTATCAAAATAATCTTGTGCACGAGTATATAACAGTTACGGCAGCTTGCGATGACATATACATTACAAACGAAAGTGCCTCACCTACAACAGTTGGTCCCGCAAATGTGCTTACAATTTCTTGCGAACAACATTATTCAGGAACAAGCACTTCTACACTAAGTACTTATGTTAAATATTATTTATCAACGAATAATACTTACGAAACATCTGACACATATATAGGTTATGACATTTCAAGTCTGAGTGTAAACATTCCTTCAAGCACCGAAACAATTAGTTATACCATTCCTGCAAATACAAGCTTAGGAACCTATTATATTCTTTTTGTCGCCGATGCAAATGACAATGTTTCAGAGTGTAATGAAAATAATAATTTATCATATTTTGAATTTACAGTTGGCGGAAGTGTTGGAGATTTGACAGTTCAAAATTCTACTCTTAGTCCTTCGTCTGCCGCTCCGAGCGAAACAGTAAATTTAAGCTGTGAGCAGCATTACTCGGGAAGCAGCACTGTTCCAATAAATTCTTATGTAGGCTATTATTTATCGCAAAACACTACTTTCGAAAGCTCAGATGTTTTGCTTGGCATAGACTATTCAGCATTGCACGCCTCAAATACCTCCGATACCTATACAGAAACCGTTACAATCCCTGCTGGAACAATATCAGGAACATATTATATTTTGTTTTTCGCCGATCACAATAACTTGTTTCCTGAAAGTAATGAAAATAACAATATTGTTTATCAGCAAATTACTATTACTCCAGGTTGCGAAGATTTAACAATAACAAATCAGACTGCTTCTCCAAATCCAATTGCACCCGGCTCAACAATAAGTCTTTCCTGTCAGCATCAATACTCAGGAAATAATAGCAGTGCGTTTAACCCTGTCGTAAAATATTACTTTTCAAGCAACCAGACTTACGAAACAAGCGATAATTATATCGGCTATGATTATTCAACTTTAAGCGCATCAAATCCTTTTGAAGTTGAAACTATAAATTATTTAATCCCTTCAAGTACAAGTTTCGGAACCTACTATATCCTATTCGTAGCCGATGCAAATAATGTATTATCAGAATGTAACGAAAACAATAATGTTTCATACTTTGAAATCACAGTAGGCGGAAATATTGGAGACTTAACAATTCAAAATGCTTCAATAAGCCCAACTACAGTAGTTCAGGGAGCAAATGTAGATTTAAGTTGTGAGCAACATTATTCGGGGAGTAGTAGTGCAAATCTGAATTCTCGAGTTGGATTTTATCTTTCATCAAACAATACCTACGAAAGTTCCGATGATTTTCTGGGATATGAAACCTCTGTATTAAACTCCTCAAATACATCCGAAACAGAAACTATGACAGTAACAATTTCTTCAAGCATAAGTCCGGGAACATATTACATATTGTTTTTCGCAGATTATAATGATTTATATATAGAAAGTAACGAAAGCAATAATGTTACATTTGTTCAACTTACTGTTGAATCTTTTGCCTGCACCGATGCTTTAGAACCAAACAATGATTTCAGTCTGGCATATGATATTGGCACAAGTAGCTCATATGTAAATGCAGATTTATGTATTTCTCCAGCAGATGAAGACTGGTTCATATTTGATTATAACGGCTCCGACTATTTTTTCAAAGTCAAAGGATATAATAGCTCAACAGAAGGCGATTATGGTCTGAATTTCAGTATTTCAGGTGCAAGTGTTACAATTTACACTTATCAAACAGGTGATCCTATGGATACAAAAATTTACTTATACGATACCGACCATAGCACTCAATTGGCATATAACGACGATTATGGTTCTAATGCTTTTTCACAAATAAGCCATGTTTTTCCATCGAGTGCAAATGGCGATTTCACTATTCAAAATGTTTATTCCTCTGCCGGTGAAATTCTACCTTGGGACATGTTTGAGATTAGTTGCGAGCAACATTATAGTGGAACAAATTCATACACTATGAATCCAAAAGTAGGTTTCTATTTTTCTTACGATAATGTCTTAGATGTAAACGACGAATTTATTCTTTACGAACAATCTGCCTTAAGTTCAAGTGTAACTTCCGAAACTGAAACTGCATATTTATACCTTCCTTCATTTGCCGATCCGGGAACCTATTACATATTATGTGTAGCCGATTACGACAATTATTTTAGCGAAACAAACGAATCTAATAATGTTGCAGCATATCAAATAACAGTTCTCGGATATCCCGACTGGCAAGTTTGGGCATCGCCCGAAGCTCCAATGCACGAAATAGATATCCCGAGTTCTGCAACAATCACAATAGATGGTGTCGAAATCTCATATGGCGACAATGTAGGAGTATTTTTCGATTCATCAGGAACCGAGCTTTGCGGGGGTATGGATGTATTTATGGGTACAAACATCAATTTGATAGCTTATGGACAATATCAGGGAGACAATGGTTTTGCTACAGGCGAAGAATTTGTCTGGAAGATTTATGATGCCTCTGAAGATGTTGAATATTATGCAACTCCTACTTATAATACAAGCCTCCCAAATCAGGGCAATTTTGCTGTAAACGGAAACAGCGGGTTACTTTCCTTAGTAACAGTTCCGAACCAGCCACAAACCCAAACTCAAAGCTTAAATTTCGTACTTGGCTGGAATATGATTTCTACATATATCAACCCAACAGATCCTGATATAAGTGCAGTTTTTGCGCCTGTTGTTTCAAATCTCGAAATCGTGAAAAATAGCCTGGGAAGTGTTTACTGGCCAGCTTATTATATTAACCTAATCGGGAATATTGTTACTACCGAAGGATACCAGCTTAAAATGAATACAGCAGACACATTAGATATTGAAGGCACACAAATTGTTCCCGAACAAACTCCTATTTCAATTGCTTCAGGCTGGAGCATAATTGCTTACCTGCGAGACAATCCTGCTTCTATTGCCGATATGATGAGCACTATTGTTTCTGATGTTGAAATAGTAAAAAATAATTTCGGAGCGGTATATTGGCCGGCGTATTATGTCAACCTGATAGGAAATATGTTACCCAGTCAAGGATATCAGATAAAAATGATAAATGCAAGCACCCTGACCTACGCTTCAAATTCTGCCAATCTTGCTAAAGCAAATATTATGGAATTACATCCTCAACATTTCTATTTGAATAAAAACACCGGCTCAAACATGACTCTTGGTATTCCAAATTCGGCTTGGAACGAAAAGCCAAATCCGGGTGATGAAATCGGAGTTTTTAGTCCCGAGGGGATATTAGTTGGCTCATCTGTTTATGATGGAAATAACCTTGCAATTTCTATTTGGGGAAATGATAAACTTTCTGAAGAAATTGATGGAATGGTAGAAAAGAGCAAGTTTAGCATTGTGCTAATGACAAATGGCCAGGAACAAAACCTGCAAGTAGATTTCTGGCTTGAAGGCGATGAGTTTTACAAGACAAATAAAATTTCGATTATCGAAAAATTATCAATTGTCAATTATCAATTATTAATTGTTGAACTCTTTCAGAATGCACCAAATCCATTCTCAGAAACCACAACAATAAGCTATTTTGTTCCTCACGAAACTAAAGTTGAAATTGTTGTATATAATGTTCTTGGAGAGAAAATTGCGGAACTCGAAAACTCAACACATACTAAAGGGAAGCATGAATTGCTATTCGACGCAAAAGCCTATTCAACTGGGACTTACATAGTGAAACTGAACACTTCAAACCAATCGATAAGCAGATTGATAAGTAAAAAGTAGATTTTGGTAGATTACTTCATGATTCAGTTTTATTTCACCCTCGCAGGCTTTTGCTTGTGGGGGTTTTTTTTGGTTTGCATTTTTTGGTCAAGCGTTAGCTCTTGTGAATTGCAAATGTGTATGACTTATGCGATGGTTTTTGACAAATCATATTCTTCTTTTTCCTTATAATATTTTGATTTTGGGTTTTTAATGTCTTCTCTACTAATCAAATAATGTTTCTCAATAAAGTCAATAGACTGTTTTTTCAATCCATTTTTGTTAAATCCTTTAAACTCGTTATTCTTAATAATTATTTTAATCTTTTCTTTTTCAGAATTTTCATAACTTTCAAATTCATTCCACCAATTTTCTGTATAACCAGAATCTTCAAAGAAATAGCGAAATAGAATATATGTTTCTGGCATTATTAGTATTTTTTCAAATTCATTTATGTCTTTACCAAATGCTTTATAAAAAAATGATTTTCCTCTTCCTATCTTACCTTTCGTTGCATTTAATACTGTCTGAATTGCTCTAATATATTTTCTATTCCAATTTTCACCCAAATAACTCCTGTTTAAATGTTTCTCTCCATTGATAGGATGGAATTTCATCGGAAATGAGTATATATTAATATCCAATTCCTCCGATAAAAGTATATTAATTTCAAGACGCTGATATAATTCTTTTGGCTCGTCTTTTTCATTATAAAGCAAGTAGTTTGATAAGTTCCGAATATTATGTTTTGCCGCTAACCTTATGGCTTTAACATACGTTTTCTCATATCCCATACTATCAAATGCTATTCTAAGAGGTTTTATAGGAATTTCGCTTAATAACTGCATTTTAATTTCAGTTAACAGCCTTGCATCAAGTCCTTGATTAAAATCAACATATCTTAATTTTGGTGTTCTATTTCTATATTTCTCATACATCCCTTTTATCTTAGGGTAAATTCTAAGAATATTTGATTTTGTTGCTGTGATACTGGATAAAAGATTAGATTCATCTAAGATATCGTATAATTCTTGTTGTTTTTCTCCTTTTAGTTTTTGAAGTAAATATTGAATTAGTTCAAAAGACATTTTTAAATATGCAACATCATTTATACCTGTTTTTAAGTTTCTTACAGCTATGTCTAAATAATTAGGGTCAATGAACTTTGCACCTTTAACGAAACCACTTTCCTTAATTTCCTCAATTATTTGTGTAAAATTCTTTGATGCTAAAACATTATTATCTAATAAAAGTAGGTTTCGTTGGTCGCCAAAATCTCTTTTCGTTTTTTCTATTTTCTCTTTTAATGAAATATAAGGATTAAATTTAGGCTCTATTTTCCAAACAGCACAAAATGAACACTTACGAACGCAACCCCTTGTCATATATCCATAATAGGCATTATTTTCAGGGTATGCATAATCTATCTCACCAAGTATTGAATAATCAAGAGGAAGTTCGTCAATAATAATTTCATTTTTATCCAAGTCCCCTGCTTCATTTAAGAGACCTTTGTGTGTTTTTATTCCAGTTTCTTTTTCTACATCCTCTGCTAAAACAGTTGCCAAAACGCCTCCGATAAGTATTTGACTTTTATTCTTTACTATTTTCTTGGCAAATTCAATAGTTTCTATTGTAATATTCCAATTAAAAGTAAAAAGCGTTGTAATACATATTCTATCCCACTTTGGATTATCTAAATACTGCTTTTTGCGATAGTAATCTTTATATGAAATTAACCAGTTTGATACAAGTAGATCATATTTAGATAGTTGAATTAATGATTTTAATAATTCTATACTACTTTTTTTTATATATTCAACAATTGATTTTTTATATTCAATCCAGTTTACATTATTGTCAATATCAGTAAGTTTTTTGATTAACTCTATACTTATCTGATTCAAAATAAATTCTTTTAAATCTCCCTTGAAAAAAACAACTTTATCACCAAGCATTCGGTGATAAGTTGCTAGTTTCATTAATCCAATTGGCGGATATTTATTTTTGTAATTAGGCTCCAATAAAAGAACATTCCTTTTCTTCATCTACCAACTATTTATTAAGTTCTTCTATTATTTTTCGTTTAACCATTTCTGAGGTTTCTTTTGGTAATATCATGTCGATTATAGAAAGTATTCTACCTGTTAATTTTCTGTCCTTTCTATTGAAATTAGGTAGATTATCTGTCATTAAAGGTGTTTTATTATTCTGAACATCATTATTAGTTATTACAGTTTCTTCTTTAATTTCCGAAACTAATTTATCAACTAATTTTTTCTTACTCTCATCAGCAGAAACTTTTGATTTTATTTTCTCAATCTTTTCTCTTGCATTAACTGCATCTTGATTTATTCTTTCTAACTTTTTTTCATATTCCTTCTTTTCTGCAGGTTTTGTAAAACCTCTCTCTACCTTCTTCTTAAATTCTTCTTGTGCATCTGATAATTTTTCAATCTTTCTTTCTTCGCTTCTTATGTTTGATGACAAATAACAGAAATCTTTCAACTTCTTAAATTCAATTCTTAATTCTTTTTCAAATTTCTTAAATGCTTTATTTTCAATAAAGTTATCTCTTCGTGCATTTGGTATTAAATCTGTTGATACAGCAAATATCTCCCCGAAAAAATAGAAAGAAAATCGTTTATCTTGAATGTTATTTATGACAAAAAAGTCTGCAAGTCTATTTTCGTCACCTATTTGAATATTTCCTTTTCTTAACCTTAAACCTCTTGCTATATTAACTTCTGGCATTTGTTGTTTTAACTTAGAATTGCTAAACCATCCCCAACACAATAATTCATTATAGGAATTTTTTATTTCAAAAAAATCAATATCAAATATTTGGTCTATTTTTTTCCTATTGTTCTGTTTATCTCCTTCATAAACAGATGTTGTATATTCTTTAAATATCTGATTGTTATTTAAATATGTATTATACTCATCAATTGGATAGTCATATTCTTTTGCTTTTTCGTAAATGTCATTTTCATAGAAAAACCCTTTTTTATATGGAACAGGGGCAATCATTGATAAATAATTATGAATATTATCTTTATCAAGCAGAATGTCATTTGATACATTTTCAAGTGTTACTTTAAAATACCGTTCTTCTGCTTTTGCGTTTACAATTTTTAATGAAGTAATTGTATCTATAACTTCAATAGCATCTTCTTTTTTACTCCTATCATTAAAAATTGTCCTAAGTTGTTTTGCATCCCAAGTTAAAATAGATTTTTCGGTCTCCCCATAATAACTCGTTTCAAAAACTAATTTATCACAATAGCCCAATCCTCCTAAACGGCCTATTCCCCTAAAACCTTTGTGTTTTGCTCTATCTTTAACACCTTGTGCTATATTCTTTAAGATTGGTAAAACTTTTTCTTTGGGAATACCTGTCCCATTATCATAAATTGAAATACTCCGCTCATTTTTATTAATTTTTATTTCAATTTTCCCTTCTTCTTTTGATTTGATAAAACCTTGTTCAAAAGCAATATCAATTTGGTCAGCTGAATTTTGTATATACTCTCTATAAATAGACCTATGGTCATCATACATTGAGGTTGTAAGAGATTCAATAACGTCTTTACCTATTTTTGTTTTATTCTTATCCATTCGGGAATTGTTTATATAGTGGCTTAGGAAATTTAATATTTAATAATGAACGAAATACAGGATGCTCCAAAATATACTCGCCTGGTGTTAATCTTGTCATCATATTTTTATAAACTGGCGGAACAAACTTATAATCTGATTTTGATACTTCAATAGCATTTGTTCTACCAAATGCATGAGTTGCACAATTCCCTTTAACTCTATCGTGAATGGCACTTTTAAATTGTTCAACTGAGAACAATACTATACCAAGAGAACGTCCTCTTTCTGAAATGTCTAATATTTGTTTTAAAATAGGTGAATTTTTAGGAATATCCTTTGATGCATATTTATTTAATTCATCTATAAAAATAACAATTTTTGAAGGGATTTCTTTTTCATTTCTATTTTCTTGACCTAATTTTAAATCATAGATTGCTCTTATAACATCTCCAAAAACGAAAGCCTGAGTATCTTGGTCAAGTTTTGCAATATCAATTACCTGAACCTCATTCTTCTTAATATTTGTAATTGCATCTTGTAACCTTACCTCATTGCTTTCTTTTACAATTCTTTTTTGAAAAATAGGATGTGATAATGATTTATTTATTATTCTCTTAAATTTACGCCAACTCATTACAGAAATATCTTTATCTCCACTTTTTCCAGCTTTTGTATATTCAGCAACTTTATTTTCTAATTCTTTCCAACTTGCAACTTCTCCAAATCCACCCTGATCATTTATAATATAATTCACAATAGATTCCATAGTTCCTGATGAATCTTCAATATTTGCAAATAGAAGTTCTAAATTAAATTTATCTTCTTCGTAGATATATTTATATTTAAATGCCTTGTCATTATCAACCTGTGCTTCAATATCCTTTTTTTCACCATAGCTAAATGTTCTTGATGGTGTTTGGTCTGCATAAGGATAAAAATATTTTACATTTTCAAAAGGTTGAGTGTTTAAATTCATCATCTCATTATAGACCTTTTTATCTTCATCACTTAAATCTGTATTAGATTCATCGATTGCTAATAAATCTCTTCCTTTCACATTAAAAATCACATAAGCAACTGAATCATCTGTTTCGACAGTTTTATTTCCATATTTTTCCTGAATAGCTTTTAATAAAAACATTGAATATGATGTTTTGGCGGCAAGTCCGGAAATTCCTGAAATATTTAGGTGTGCACCTTCTGGTCCAATTAAAAACTGAGAATTAAAATTAACAGGTAATATTTTTTTATCCTCACCTCTATACATTTCAATATAGCCACAAGGCATAGGATGTTTAATCTTGTCTAAACCAAGAGCTTGCAATATTTCAGATTCATCAGCTAAACTTACTCTACTTCCATCAAGAACTGGGGTGTAAATATTATCATTATTCCCAACAACTTTTGCTTTTACATAATTCATTCCAATTCTGTGCATATTGGCTTTTAATTCAACATCACCAAAATCACTTGAAATAAAATTACTTAAATAACTTGACGAATCAGTAATATGAGATATTTCTTCAATTACACCATAAGTTATTGAATTATCAATATGGACAACTTTTACAACATCAAACGGATTTAATATCCGTTTTTTATCAGTCCAAAAATAAAAACCATCAATTGTTGTTGGTGCTTTTTCAGTTGCTGCTACTTTTCCTATTACTTTTCCCATAGTTAAAATAAGTTTATAAAGTGAGTATCACTTAGCCTGCATAATTCACAAAAACAAGCAAAATGATGTTAATATTCTGTAATACAGACAAATGCAAGCTTTGATAAAAAACATTAATTTTTTAAATAAAAATGGAGTTCATGTATATTTTTTT
>Ga0209249_1001824_pt1 | contig 18869 bp, 15 predicted proteins | sample SaaInlV_200m_DNA_4_FD_184653 | JGI IMG/M metagenome (GOLD analysis project Ga0209249, IMG submission 184653) | Marine microbial communities from expanding oxygen minimum zones in the Saanich Inlet - SI037_S3LV_200m_DNA (SPAdes) (version 2) | ecosystem: Environmental > Aquatic > Marine >...
CTGCGTACTTAATCATTATGGTCTCGCAGAGCAAGCGGCGCAAGAGATTTTGAATTATTGGGGTGTGTAGGAAAAACTTCACCCCTCCAACCAGCCTACTCCAAATTCTAAGTACTCGATTTCGAGGAGAGCAAGACAATGTTGGATTTCCCTACCCCTCTCCCATCTCCGGGAGAGGGGTAGGGAAATCTTTTATCCTATATCCAAGCCCGTAACGCGTGTAAGCAATTTATGTATTAGCAAAAAGGGTAAAATAAAAACGAAATGCACCATCGCACTCAAACCAAAGATAGTAGCTACTGACCGAAAAAAAATATTTAGAGGGGGAGCAATATTTTCTAACATCCACACACCTGCACCAGCAAATATAACAAATCCAATAAGCAAAATAATCGCACCGCCCAAAGGAAGCCAAGCATTTCGATCAGATTCTGAGGGGAGCATAGTGCTACTTACGGCAAAGGTGAGATAAAACCAAAGTGTAAAATCAGGTTGAGATGGTAAAGAAGCAAATGCAGACCAAAAAAGTGAGAACTCGGCTTGACGAAACGCATCCCAAAGAGGGAGTAAGTTAAGTTTATAAATTGCCGCATAAGATACGAATAATCCGCCTACAATAAGTGGCGCCATACCCACAAGAGAATCACGAAGAATATCCGATTTAGTAACTTCTACATAGCCGAGTCTTAAGCGTCCATCAGGCATACTCTCGGGGATTAAAGATACTTTTCCTGTTTTTATCATGAGTAATTTTGCCATCAGAAAATGGCTAAGTTCATGTAAGAAAACACCCGGGAAAAAAATCACCGAAAAAATTATCATCGCAATATCAGCGCGGCGCGTTAGAATCAAAAAAACAACTTGTATCTCACGATGCAAGGCTCGTTCTAAAAATATGAAAGGCACCAACATTAGCAGGAGCCATAAAAGTCCGTTAAGGGAGGAAATATTCAAGAGAAAAGATAATAAAAAACCCTGATAGGTTTTAGAAATCCATCAGGGTTTTTTTATAAAAGAAAATTTATTTTACTGCTTCATTTTGCGCTGCAACAACAATCTCTGCAAAAGCATCTGCTTTGAGGGATGCGCCGCCAACCAGTGCCCCATCAATATCAGATTGAGAGAAGTATTCAGCAGCGTTACTCCCCTTCACAGAGCCACCATATAAAATACGGATTTTTTCGGCATCTTCTTGTCCGAAAAGTTCTTTCAAGTTTGAACGAATTATCTTAATGGTATCGTTTGCCATCTCACTCGTTGCGGCAAGTCCAGTGCCGATTGCCCAAATTGGTTCATAGGCAATAACCAAGTTTGCGCCTACGTCCTTTAACCCGGCCTTAATTTGACCAGATACAATATCTTCTGTTTTTCCAGCTTGGTTTTCTTCAAGGCTTTCACCTACACAAATAATGGGCATTAAGCCTTCATTTTGGGCGGCTTTAACTTTTTTATTTACAGTCTCATCAGTCTCTCCGAAATAGGCTCGGCGTTCGGAATGACCAAGAATGACGAAGTTCGCAAATTCCTTCACCATAACGGGAGCAAGTTCACCCGTGTATGCGCCGCCAGATTCCCAGTGCATATTTTGAGCACCAAGTTCAATATCCGTTCCTTCTAATAAAGCGGCTACAGGGAGCAACGCAGGCGAGGGCGGGCAAAGAACAATTTCAACAGCGTTCATATCTTTTACGAGTGGTACAAATTCAGAAACTAATTCACGAGCTTCTGAGATTGTTTTATTCATTTTCCAATTTCCAGCAACAATGGGGGTTCGCATATTTTTCTCCTAGGGTAATTCACTGAGTGCTTTATCAACTTCTACGGCTATCCAATCTGGAACTTCAGGGAAATCCCAAATGGCTTCAAGTATTCCACGGGCTTCGTCAAAATGACCTTGCTGTAATAATATTTCTGCTCTTAGCAAAGGAATTTCAGGATATTTAGCATTTTGTCTTTTGGCTTCTTCCAAGATTTCTTGTGCTGCTTTCCTATCACCATAATAAAACTCATGACGAGCTTGAGCAATAAGTGTAAGTGTAGGGTCTATTATAGTTATTCTATCAAGTAGACCACTCTCATTTCTCGAGAGGGGTGAACCAGCAAATTTATATGCACTTTCACGAAGATTATCGAGCATATATATATCTTCCTGTCCACTGATTTCTACTGCACGTAAAAACATTAGGGTAGCGCCACGCCAATATCCTCGCGATGCAAACTCATAACCTGCGACTTCATAAATTTCTATATTATCTCCAGCAGTTCTTTCTATTTCTCTTACTTCGTTCTGAATTCCTTCTCTGTTTTCTGGTTGCTCTTCAAGAAGCATAAGCGCTAATTCTATATGAGCATAAGGATCATCAGGAGAATCATTTACCCACTGTCTTGCTTCTTCTACGCGTTCAGGAGCTTCTTGGCCTATAGGCACTGGGATGGGGGCATTTTCTTCTAATTGGCCTGCGCCTTCTTCTCCAGCTTCCGATAAGTTCTCAAAAACTCTATCTTGTCCTGCAGCATTAATGATAAAGAAAATAGCCAATAATACTAAAAGCCCAGCAGCGGCAAAAGGCCAAATTTTACGTTTTTTCTTTGTTTTCTCAGAAATTTTTGTCTTTTTAGCAATATCTGCTTCCTCTTTTTGTTCAGGAATAATAGTTGAAGCACTCACCCTTTCTAAAATATCTGGCGATGGGGGCATGGGGATATTTTGAATAGGCGAGGTCATAGTCGCATCTGCCATATCTATATCAGAATCATCCCAAGCTTTTTTGAAAGCAGCGTTTAATGCTTCTACACTTTCATACCGATCTTCACGCTCTTTGGAGAGTGCTTTAAGCAAAACGCGTTCCACTTCATCTGGCACTTTAGGATTAACCAAATGTGGCAAAGGCAGTGGCGAATAAATATGATCATGAATAATGGAAAAAGGCGTGTCAGAGCTAAATGGCACTTGACCGACCACCATTTCATATAGCATCACCGCAAAAGAATAAATATCGGTGCCATTATCAAGATTTTTCTCGCCTTTCGCTTGTTCTGGTGAAATATATTGGGGTGTGCCCATAATCATGTCAGAAGACAGTGTAGATTCTCCCGATTGGGCAATCCGCGCTAAACCGAAATCCGCGAGATAGGCTTTACCATCTTTTGCCATAATTACATTAGATGGCTTAATATCGCGATGTAAAATACCTTGCTGATGCGCATACCCTAAGCCTGCACCAACCGCTTCAACAACTTTCCAGATTTCATCTGTCTCTAAGCGGCCTTTATTTAAATGCGCCTTGAGTGTGTCCCCCTCTATATATTTCATCACCAAATAAGGTTGTTCATCGTGTTCAGCAAAATCATAAACTGGCACAATATTGGTATGCTCCAACTTAGCAACCAAACGTGCCTCACGCTGAAAACGTGCCAAAAAATTAGGATCTTCTAAAAAGGCAGGGTGCAAAACCTTAAGCGCAACATAACGATCTAAATTAGCATGATAGGCTTTATATACCGTTGCCATACCACCGCGCCCCAGTTTTTCCATAACTCTATAAGAGCCTACATTTTCACCAGTATCAAAGGCCATGATGTTTTCCTTTTTAGTTAAATTGGTCGATTGATCAGTTGAGCTGATAGGCAATTTATTCTCTACAATTATCAAACTATAAGCCCTTCAGACCACCCGCCTAAATTATAGCCCACTTCAAAAGTTTTGTGTTTCAAAAATGTTATGGTTTTGTAAAAAATAGGGGTAGGCTTGAACCCCACCTCTACAAATTATTTGTCTTCTAGCGCGTCTACGCCAGGTAAAATCTTGCCTTCTAACATCTCTAACGATGCCCCACCACCTGTAGAAATATGGCTTACTTTTTCATCTAAATTGGCTTCTTTGATAGCAGCAACTGAATCTCCACCACCAATCACACTAACCACATCTGCCTCTGCAACGGCTTCGGCAACGCCAAAAGTACCTTTAGCAAAATTCGGGAATTCAAATACGCCCATAGGTCCATTCCAAACCACTGTTTTAGATTTTTTAATAATGGAAGCATAGGCGACAACTGTGGCAGGACCAATATCCAAAATGCGCCAACCAGCGGGGACATCACCAACCGGAACGACCTTGCTTTGCGCTTGGTCTGCGAAGTCATCAGCGATGACGACATCGACGGGTAGCACTAAGGCATCCCTAGCTTTTTCAATGAGCTGACGTGCTGTTTCTATGGCATCCGCTTCTACAAGAGAATCAGCCATGTCATAACCTTGCGCTTTAAAGAAAGTATTCGCCATACCACCGCCAATGAGGATTTTATCGGTTTTTTCTAATAAGTTGGTAATAACACCAATTTTATCGCTCACCTTTGCCCCGCCCAAAATAGCAATGAAGGGCTTTTCGGCATTTGCGATGGTATCACCGAGATATTTCAACTCTTTCTCTAGTAAAAATCCTGCTGCAGAGGGGAGTTCCTTCGATACACCTGCATTAGATGCGTGCGCACGGTGGGCTGTGCCAAAAGCGTCATTAACAAATAAATCTGCTAAAGAAGCCAGTTCTTTTGCCATTGCAGGGTCATTTTTCTTTTCACCTGCATGAAAACGGGTATTTTCAAGCAAGAGAATTTCACCTACTTTCAAAGATGATGTAGCTGCTTGGGCTGGCTCACCAAGACAATCTGTAGCGAATTTGACGGGCATCCCGATTACCGATGCTAGATGCACGGCAACGGGAGCAAGTGAAAACTCACTTTGAGCTTCGCCTTTTGGTCGTCCCAGATGAGAACAGAGAATGACTTTTGCATCCTGTTTCAGTAAATACATAATAGTCGGCAACGCGGCTTGGATGCGGGTATCATCCCCGACTTCCCCATCATTAATCGGAACATTGAAATCCACACGCACAAGAACACGCTTATTTTTGACATCAAGGTCTTTAAGTGTTTTTTTGTTGAGCATAAATAGCTCCTATATATAAAAAATGTCATTGCGAGGCAGTTTTACCGCCGAAGCAATCTCCCTGATTGTGAGGGAGATTGCCACGCCGACAAGCATCGGCTCGCAATGACATTGGTTTAGGGTTTTAGATTAAAGAGATTTTGCAATCTTTGCTGCAAAATCGGTCAACCGAGTGGCGTAGCCCCATTCATTATCGTACCAAGAAACAACTTTAACCATATTACCATCCATGACGGCGGTAAGGTCTGCATCTACGATGGAGGAGCGTTCGTCGCCTTTGAAATCCATAGAAACAAGGGGTTCTTCGCTGAAGCCAAGAATGCCTTTCATGGCGCCTTCAGAGGCAGCTTTGAGAGCGGCATTGACTTCTTCTGCTGTGGTGTCTTTTTCAACTTCAAAAACTGCGTCCACGATAGAAACTGTGGGGGTAGGAACGCGCAGGGAATAGCCATCGAGTTTGCCCTTGAGTTCAGGGATGACGAGAGCAATTGCTTTTGCTGCACCTGTAGAAGTAGGGATGATGTTGATAGCGGCAGCACGAGCGCGACGGGGATCACTATCAGCAAGGTCAAGCACGTTTTGACTGGTGGTATAAGAATGGATAGTAGTCATCAAGCCTTTTTTTATTTTGAAGGTGTCATTGATGACTTTGCTAAAGGGAGCCAAGCAGTTGGTTGTGCAAGATGCGTTAGAAACGATGTGGTGATTTGCGGGATCATAATCTTGATCATTTACGCCCATAACAGCAGTGAAAACATCGCCGCCTTTGGCTGGGGCTGTGAGGATGACTTTCTTTGCGCCAGCTTCAATATGAGATTGAGGTCCAGGGGTTGTGGTGGGGTCACGGAAAACACCAGTGCCTTCAAAAACAATCTCTACGCCAAGCTCGCCCCAGGGAATACCTGCGGGGTTGCGTTCAGCGAAAACTTTGATGGTTTTGCCGTCAAGAACGAGATCACCATCTACTACTTCTACTTCACCGTTAAATTTTCCATAGCTGGAGTCATATTTAAAGAGTTGTGCATTTGTCTCTGTATCCCAAAGATCGTTGATGCCGACTACTTCTAATTCTTCTGGGTAGCGTTCTAAACAAATTTTAAGCAATTGGCGGCCAATGCGCCCAAATCCGTTAATACCTACTTTTGTTGTCATATCTATCTCCTATTAAGTTATAAAGCTTATTAGCTTTGTGAATTTTTTCTCAACTTCTAATTATATCGTACTTTATCAGTTATACAATAAATCCTAAGATATTGCAAAGAAAATTTATCTTACGCCCTCTTTGCGTTCATAAAATAATTTCATAATTATTTGTGCCAGCCCTTCAGAATCGTGTCGCCACGGGTGCTCTCTATCGAGTAAATCAGCTGTATAAAGACGGGTATCACCTGAAAGCTCATCTCCAATTTTTGTCCAATCGGTATCTGCGGGCAGAGTTGCTTCTTGGCAATCATTTGCAATGACTAGGTCTATCATTTTTCCCCCAACATGGGATTCTAAAGCTGTGAGATGATCATAGCAAGAATAGGAATCCGTTTCCCCTTTTTGGGAGGCGATATTGCAGACGAATAATTTTAATGCTCTACTTGCTTCTATTGCAGATTTCAAGTCTGATACCAATAGATTAGGCAGAATGCTCGTATATAAACTACCGGGCCCTATCACTATCATATCTGCGGCTAAAATAGCACGAATAACAGGCGGAAAGGCTGGCGCATTATCTGGCTCTAACCAAACGCGACGCACTTTCCCTGCAAACTCAGGGATTTTGCTCTCTCCCTCCACGCGAACTTCATAGGCTGAGTTCGGGAGGGTCATATCTGCCACTAATTTGACATTATGCAATGTTGAGGGGAGAACACGCCCATGTACAGAAAGGACTCTGCCCGATTCTGCAACAGCCTCTTCAAAAGACCCCGTGATATTGCTGAGTGCACTAATAAATAAATTACCAAAAGAATGGCCATCTAAACCCTCTGAACCACTAAAACGATATTGAAAAAGTTGTGTCATCATTGTCTCATCATTCGACAATGCAGCAAGGCAGTTACGAATATCTCCAGGTGGGAGAATGCCCATTGATTCGCGTAATTTGCCTGATGAACCACCATCATCGGCAACGGTGACAACTGCGGTGAGATTATGTGTGTAGGCTTTCAGGCCACGTAATAAAGTGGAGAGGCCATGCCCACCCCCAATAACAACAATCCGTGCGCCACGTCCACGACGACGATAATTTGTTAGCTCGTCAACAATCCCTTTGCCGGGGCGTAAAAAAGGGCGCAACAGCGTGCGGTTTAATCCCCAAATTCCGTATAAAACGAGGCCAAAGCCGATGCTAGCAAAAATGAAAATACGTATCGGGCGGGGCAAAAAACGTAGGGCGAGATAAGAGAGGCTAGGTAACCACCAAGTTTCAGGCGCTGTGCGGTATACATCTAATAAAAGATAGGCTAAGCCAACTGCGAAGAGGGTAATCCCTCCTAAAACAAAAGCAAGCCAGCGCTTAACGCCTAGCCCAGGAGCGAGCCAACGCAAAAACTGACGAAGATTTTCTTTGATGGTCATAAAGTGATGATAGCAAGAATTTGATAATGGGTCAAACTTAGATTTAAACGCGCAAAAGCGGGAGTATCTTAGAGATACTCCCGCTTATTTAAGCTGAATGTTTTATGAACTACGCTGCGTTTTCGAGAGCAGCAAGTTGTTTCATTAAGCGACCCTTACGACGTGAAGCGTTCTTCTTATGAAGTACACTCTTTTGGGCAGCTTTATCGAGACGGCTAACAGCTAACATAGTTGCTTCGCGTGCTTCTTCTACATTTCCAGATTCTAATGCTTTACGAGCATTTTTAATGGCTACATTTGTAGAGCCACGATAAACACGATTGCGCAATCGGCGTTTTTCATTTTGTCTATTGCGTTTGATTTGAGATTTAAGATTTGCCACAGGTCTTCCTCCGAGATATTTGCTTTCTATTTGCAAGGCGCAATTCTACTTGATAGCTTGAATTTTGTCTAGTGATTTTTTAGGGTGCGGGAGCAGCAAGAATAAGGGTAAAGTAACCGCCAAAAGCGCTTTCTGATGAGTAGGCATAGGCAATACCAATTTCGGTGACAATGGGGTTGAGTAATGTTATCCCACCCATCCACTCATCGAAGGCTGCTTGCCCATCACCACCATACTCTGGAGGCAAAGCGAGGATTTCTTGAAGTACCGCTGAGGCTGTATATCCTTGTGCTTGAACGCGCTCTTCGGCAGTTGAACCATCGGAGCCAGTTTCTTTGACGAAAGAGTTACAAGCCATATCGGAAGCGTGAACAAGGGCAGCGGCACTCAGTTTTTCATTTTCTGTCACTGGAGATAAACCCTGTGTTATACGCTCAGTATTAACTAGCTCAAAAATTTGAGCTATAAAGTCCTCATTTAGTTCATAATTACACGCTCTACCAACAGGCGTTCCTCCAGTTACAGGAGCAGTAGGCGTTGATGTCAGATTTGCTGGGGCTGTGGGCGGAAGGCGAGTAGGTTCTGCGGTGACAAGATTTATAGGGATAATAAGGATTTGCCCTACCTGGATATTATTTGCATTTTCTATACCATTTAGCTCTAAAATTTCTTCAAGGGTGCTACGGAATTTCACTGCAATCGAGGCAATAGAATCACCAAGTTCAACAGCGTAGTTCAGTTCTGTTCCTCTCGGTAAATCTAGGGGAATAGCAGTAGCCGTAGGGAGTGGCATATCGGGGTTTGGAATTTGTATGCTTTGCCCTGGATAAACATTCCCGCCAGTCGCTGCTACATCTGGATTCAGATAATATATTAAGGCAATACCATCCTCCCCTAAGTTAAATTTCTCAACAATAGAATAAAGATATTCAGCCTCTTGTACTTCATAGAGAAATGGCGCAGAGGGAGTTGGTGGAACGGGTGTTAATGTTTGAGTTGGCGTAGATGTTGCTGTTGGTATTAGTGTTGGCGTTGAAGTAAGCGTGGCTGTTGAGGTGATTGTTGGGGTTGGCGTTTTTGTAGCAAAAAGTGCTATTTGCGGTTTATTATCACCTGTGAACCAAATAATGAGAATAATAATGCCAACTAGAACAAGCAATGCCGCAATAGCCCAGACAACAACGGGGCCGCGTTGCTGTTTTTTACGATAGGCATCTATGGTGTCGCTTGCTGAGGTATCTGAATTTAATGTCATGATCTTTTCCTTTTTTGCATAAATATAAGACGAGAAAGACTTTTTTTATTCCCATCCAATGCTATTATATTTGCATTTTACCTGAACTTATGGCTTTAAGCGAGTTACTTTTTAACCATTTAACGGGAGGTACTAACTGACGCACAAATGCTGTTTTGATGCCACTCAAGTTGACTTCACGTACGGGCCGCTTGATATCTCCAAACAAAAATACTCCTTGACGAATCATCCTAGAGCATGATATAAACGCGCCTAATCACATAAACTAAAAATTGTGAAGAGAAGGAGTAAGCATCAGAATGGTGTTTTAGAGAGCGAGTGACGGTGGAAATCTCGCACACAGACTGATGCTGAATGGGTCTCGGAATTGCAATGTGAACGCTCGTTGAGCAAGTAGTTGCGCCGGAGTAGCCACCGTTATCAGGGCATAGTAGTTGACGCAGTGAGAACCTGCAAGACTACGAAAAGTGAAGCTGGCTTTAGGGCTTAAGATATTTTCCCGTTGCATCACAACGGGATTTTTCTTTTAAGCAATGCTTATCTCTATAGAGATAAGCACGGGCGCATTATTTATGAAAGTTAGCTTAAGCAGGGTGGCACCGCGGAAGCCTTCTCTCGTCCCTGAGACCTGAGAGAGGGCTTTTTAATTTCCAAATATAGGAGACGCGGTGTATGAAAAAAAAACAGTGAATTAGTAAACCAGTAAATAGTAAAACTATTAGAAAATTACAACATCAAACTAAATTAGATAAATAAAAAGGAAAAAATATCATGAGTAACAAAGCAAATGGAAACTTTGGCGATTTTGGCGGCACTTTCTTACCTGAATTTTTAGCAGAAATTTTAGGTACACTTGCCGAAAAATATGATGAATTAAAAGTAACCCCCGAATTTCAAAATGACTTAAAAGCGCTCTATAAAAACTATGCCGGCCGCCCCAGTATGCTTTATTATGCCGAGCGGCTAACTAAAAAACTCGGTGGGGCAAAGATTTATTTAAAACGCGAAGATCTAAACCATACTGGCGCACATAAAATTAATAACGTCGTCGGGCAGGGATTGGTCGCCAAAGCACTTGGTAAAAAGAAGCTCATTGCCGAAACAGGCGCAGGGCAACACGGTGTTGCTACAGCTACTATTGCCGCCTATCTCAATCTTGATTGCGATATTTATATGGGCGCACGCGATATGGATGCACAAAAGCCAAATGTTTATCGCATGAAGGCGCTAGGCGCAAAGGTAATCCCCGTCACGGCTGGTCAAGGAACGCTCAAAGACGCGGTAGATGTTGCACTCGGTGCTTATGCTCAAGACCATGCCGATACTTATTATCTACTCGGCTCTGCTGTTGGGCCACACCCTTACCCTACAATGGTGCGTGATTTTCAGCAAGTAATTGGCGAAGAAATCAAAGAGCAAATGCTCGCAGAAGTTGGCAAACTCCCCACCGCTATTATTGCTTGTGCTGGTGGCGGAAGCAACGCACTCGGCGCATTCACTGCTTTTATAGCCAATGAAGATGTAGAGCTTGTGGCAGTTGAGCCAGCTGGTTTGGGTGCAGAAACAGAAAAACATGGCCTTTCTCTTGGCAAAGGCTCCCCCGATGTAATTCACGGTTTCAAAACCCTTGTTATGCACGATGATGAAGGCGAAATCGCAGAATCATATAGCGCGGCATCTGGTTTAGATTACCCTGGCATTAGCCCTATCTTGAGTATGCTCAAAGAAAATGGTCGCCTTGCATTAGGCGGCGTCACTGATAAAGAAGCTGTAGATGCCTTTATCGCTCTCTCTCATCTTGAAGGCATTATCCCCGCCTTAGAATCTTCACATGCAATTGCCTATCTTTTCCAAGATCATGGCAAATATAGCAACCCCGATGATATTGTGGTTGTCAATCTTTCTGGTCGTGGTGATAAAGATGTGGAAAACGTTTTTGAAAATCTGATCTAGGGGTGAAGAACCGCGCCGTGCGTGTTTTGAGCTTGCCCTCGTTAAAACAACATCGCTGTTACGTGAAAAGGCCTCTAGCTAAACTCGAAAGGTTTCATTAAAGCCTTTTCGAGCCTCCAAAGTTTCCCCCGAGAAGTTTTTAAACTTCTCGGGGGAAACTCTTCGTCATTTAGCATTTTGAAAAGGGGGCGTTGCCCAGATTCCGGCGATTGATAAAGCAAAGAGAATAATTGCAAACCAAGCTAATGAGATAAAAAAATCCCCGCTCATATCATAGGATATGCCCATCAAAAAAGGCCCAACACTACTTCCTGCGACACTAGCAGTCAAGACACTACCGCGAATTTTGCCAAGATGTTTGCGCCCAAAATAACGCACCCAAACTGTATTCTCTAGTCCGCCAAATAACCCCTGTGAAAGTCCTAATATCAGTGTATAAACCAAAAGAACTAAATTATTAGGCATATAAATCAATGCACCAATAGCAAGTCCATATAGACCCATCGAGCCGAAAGACATCCACCGAAGTTCTATTCGGTCTGCAATCACCCCACCAAAAATCTGAAAAAATGCTGAAAGAACCATCAAAATCAGAAAACTGGCCGCTGCTTCTTCATTGCTCAATCCTTTGGCGTTGAAAATCGGGAGCAAGTTGAAAGCAATCGCTGTTGCAATAGCAGCCCAAACAGCTCTGGATAAAGACAATATCCAGTAGGCTCGCGTTCGCATTGCTTCTTTGAGGGTTAATTCATTCTCAGCGTCAGAAGTATCTGATTTTTGAGAATCTAATAATTTATTTCCGTCAATGACTTCACCAATCTCTTCAGGTTTATTGATATATAAAAAGTAGATAAGCGGTAGCAAGATAAGAAATACGCTCGCGCCTGAGAAAATATAAGTTTGCCGCCAGCCGACAATCCCAATCAGAGCAAGAACCCCTATGGGGACAACGCCGATCATCAGGCTGACAATTACATTTTTAATTCCTGAAACTGTGCCTAGAGACTTGCGAAACCACATTGGGAGCATATTGGCAGAGAGAAGTTCTAGCGCACCTTGTCCTAACATTCTTAAAAAGAAAAAGGCAAAAAAAAGCATACCCAAGCTACTAACTTGTGAAATAAAAATGCAGGCCAAACTAAATAAACTGACAATCATAAAAAGTGTTTTACGAATGCCAATTCGATCAGCCAACTGCCCTATATAAGTTTGGGGCAAAGAGGCAAGGATAGTGCCAAACATATAGGCTCCGGTAAGCTGAGTTAGGCTAAGATTAAGTGTATCTCGCAGAGATGGATTAAAAATTGAGACCATATAAGTTTGCCCTGGGCTGGTAAAAAAAGACGCTAAAATGGAGATGGGCAAAATAATCCAGCCATAAAAAAACTTTGTACGTTTTGCAAGTCGTAAATTAATTTTTGAGTACATCTTGAGGTAATTTTCCCTTTCTTCGTAGATAATATAATTATTTCGGTATCTCTATTAAAATTTTACCCCCCAATTCTAAAAGATAGAACTGGGGGGTAAGCTACTCAGCTAAAATTATGGTCTTCGTTTGCTACGCCGTCAACTCTTCTAACTTATCAATATATTCACTCATCACGGCAAAGGTCGCTTCAACAGCATCAGGTGTAGTCAAATCAACGCCCGCCATCTTGAGTGCATCTAGCGGGTACATGGAAGAGCCAGCCTTTAGGAATTTGGTGTAATCTTCGACTGCATTTGGCACATCATCCAATACTCGTTGAGAGAGCGCGTGTGCGCCCGAAATGCCCGTTGCATATTGATAGACATAATAATCGGAGAAGAGATGCCCAAAAGTTGACCAAATCATGCCCACGCGTTCACGGTCTATAGTCACGCTTTCGCCATACCCCTCGGCGAAAAGGTCTGCCATTAAGGCCATCATCGTGTCAGCCGTCAGGGGCTGCCCATTTTCGGCACGCAAGTGGACTTCAAGTTCGAAGCGGGCTAAGGTCGGCATGATGAAGAAATAGCGCAAGAAATTCATCATCGCTTCTTCAATAATCGCAATCTGAAAATCCTTCTCTGGATTGCTTTTTAACAGATGATCGCGCACCATTGCCTGCTGGAAGTTTGATGCGACTTCTGCTACAAAGAGCGAATAATCTGAATAAGCCAAAGGCTGATTTTGCCAAGTGAGATAAGAGTGCATCGAATGCCCTAACTCATGCGCAAGGGTGCTCAGTCCAATCATATTATTTCCGAAACTCATCATAATAAAGGGATATGTGCCCGGCGCACCCCAAGAAAATGCGCCGTTGCGCTTACCCTGATTAGGGAAAACATCCACCCAACGCTCTTCGAGTGCACCTTTACGGAGCGTGGCCACATATTCTGCGCCCATCGGTTTAAGCCCTTCACAAATCCAATCGACAGCTTGTTCATAGCTCACGGGCGGGCTATTTTTGGTGAGCGGTGCCCACAAATCGTAGGGGTGCAGGGTCTCTACGCCCAAGACCTTGCGGCGAATCTCGAAATAGCGTTGCCAAACGGGTAAATTCTTTTTGAAAACATCAATCAGGTTATGAAAAACCGCTGTATCAATATCGTTTTCAAAAAGCGACATGCCCAGCGTGCTTTCATGTTTTCGCGCTCGCATTTGAAAAACATTTTGCTTAATAGATGTGCCCAAGCTGGTAGCAAGGGTATTTTTATGCCTCAGATATTTATCGAGATAATTATTCCACGCATTTTTACGTGCTTTGTGGTCTGTGCTATTTAGTATTTTTCCCAATGTGCCTTGTGTGAGGTCAAGTTCATTGCCATTATCATCTACTGCTGGCGCAAATTTAAAATCGGCGTTGGTGAGCATACTGGTGGTGGCAGACGCGCCACTAAAGGGGTTGGCTAACATGCCCAAAATCTCTTCTACTTCGGATGATCGAAGGTGGGCCTGTTTTCTGAAGAGATTGCTGACGAAATGCTTATATCCCGCTAAACGAGCATCTTCAGACAACCACTGACCCAGAACTTGCTCACCGATTGTCAACATCTCTGGCTGGACAAAAGATATAGCCGCGACAACCTGACCGTGAACACCGCTAGCTTTATCTGCCATTGCGGCGGCATCTTGATTGGTGGTATCAACGCTATAAGAGAAGCCGGCATACATATAGAGCCTTTCTGCGCGCACAAGCAGACTTTCAACTACTTCCAACCCATTGGCTAGAGAGGCGGCATTTTCGCCCAATTTTCCTTGAAAAATCTTCACGGTAGGAATATCGGCAATGATTTGCTCAGCTTCTGCGTTCCACACTTCAGCGGAGGCGTAAACGCTTTTGGCGTTCCAGGTATATTTTGGGTCTACTTCGTTTCGTGCAGGGGTTTTTGACATGAGGGTTTCCTTTCTTTTATTGGATGGCAAATGCTTTAGTTATTATACAGATAGTAACAGAAAGTATTTATTCTTTTGGTATGGAAACATTTATCAGAGGTAGCCTTTTCAATCATCTATTTCTGTCACTTTACCACTTTCAGGGTCAATATAGATATAAATTGTGCCATTTTCTCCACTGAAATATCCAACCCAATGCAAAGTACCTTCTTTGTTACGCCCTAAAGTCACATCCCCGTGACGACTACTGTTTTTTATATGGTTGTCTCCCCCATTGCGTAGTGCAATTTTGACGGCCTCAATACTGTCAACTCGGACATCGTCCAAGTTAATAGCCTCAACGCCATAGTCCATAAATAGTGCATTGGGTTCATAAATTTTACTATTGCATTTGGTGGACTCACAAAACACAACAAATTGTTCACCTAGATTTGTAGGTGATTCAAAAACATATTCAGAATTTACTCTAATACTAAGAGCGTTTGGATTAATTACCGGTACACTTACGCGAAAGAGCAAAGCATCTTCGCTCCAACTCTGAGCCAGCATTAGAACTTCCGGAAATTCTTGTTTTATGGATACTGTTTGGTAGATATTTACTTCTTCTGAAACAGGAACGTCTGCCTGGCAACTGACTAAGAGAAGAAGTAGAAGTGTAGTAGCAATATGTTTCATCATTATTCCTTATTACTTAGTAACTCACGTTCTAAGTGCCAAGCGTCAACACTCGCGGGTTTTCCTTACCATAAATATATTGTGTGTCACCTTGCGCTTATTCTAAAGCTCTTGAGTTATTCCCTACACGTTGTTCTTAAAGCTTTACCTCGGCAACGAGAAGCAAATCCGTGCACCTTCTGTGGATTTAGAATCTATCCACATCCGTCCACTGTGGGCTTCGATAATGGCGCGGGCGAGATATAAGCCTAATCCCGCTCCTTTGGTTTTATTGACAGATTCGTTGGCTCTGTAGAATCTGTCGAAGATATGGGGCATATCTTTAGGGTCTATGCCAGGACCTTCATCGCTGACGCAGAGGATAATTTGCTCAGGGCGACCTTCTCCGCTAATGGTGATATCGCCTTTGGGCGCGTATTTGATGGCATTGGAGATGAGGTTGGTGAGCACTTGGCGAATCCGTGTTTCGTCTGCGGAGATTAACGGGAAATGCTCGGGAAAGGCAGTATTAATTGAACGTGAGCCAGCCTGAGACGCGAAGCGATCCGCGAGTTGGGTGGCAAGATTCTGTATATTAATATCGGTGATATTGAGGCTTAATCCGCCTGCCTGAAGTCGCGAAGCATCCAATAAATCGTCTATCATTTTCGCCAAGCGGTCGGATTCTTCTTCGATAACCATCAAACTATCTTCAATGATTTCTCTATCCCAGCGAGCATCGTCTCGCCGAAGGGTGCTGGCATAGCCTTTAATGAGGGCAACCGGTGTGCGAAGCTCATGGCTGACGACCGAAATAAAAGTGCTCTTAACCTGCTCTGCGGTGCGGAAATGGGTAATATCGCGCACGGTGATAAAGATATTCCGAAGGCTATTATCAGCGGCAAAAAGGGGGGCATAAGTGACACCAACAGGAAGATTGGGCGGATCGGGGCGATGTAAATCACCTTCGACATAGAGGGAGGCATTGGGGGTCAGGGGCCAACCCTCAGCTTCAGATTCTTCGAGGGTTGCGCCGTGCGGGTCACTTGCCCAGCGGATAATTTCAGCATGTGCTTTGCCCGTAATGTCTTCGCGCGGTTGTCCGTAGAGTTTCTGAAACGCGCTATTTACGCGCTCAATGGTATGGTCGGCGTTTAGGATTAGAATGCCATCGGCCGCGGATTCGAGAAGGGCGTCAAGGCGTTGTTTTTCGTAAGTAACTTGCCCATAAAGTTGGGCATTATAGACCGCGCTTGCAGCTTGGTCGGCGAAGGCACGGAGCAGTCTTTTGTCGTTAAGAGAGAAAAGGTCAGCATAATTACGAAAGATGAAAATTACACCAATCACTTTTTCATGAGCAACAAGTGGAAGCCCAACACCATTTAAGAGCCCACGACTAGCGGTATAAGCAAGGCTTTTGAGCATCCTATTTAATTCATTGATATTAAACTCAGAAACAGTTTCTTCGGCAAGAAGCGGTTTGAGATAATCAAGCAGCGCAGGGGGGATTTTTTGTGCCGAGCCAACGCGCCAGCCATCATCTTTTTTAAGGGCTATTAGACCCGCTTGCCCAGCCAGCATTTCTATAGAGATTTTTAAAATACGCGCGAGGAGTTTCTCAAGATCAAGCTCTTGGGTGATGGCGCGGGTTATTTCGAGAAGATAATCTCGTTGACGAACACGAAAGTCGGGGAGGGTAGGGAGCATAGGAGATACCAAAGGTGATAGAGGGTATAAATATTGCAAGGGTATTTTATCATCTTGAAGAAAATAGAACACTGATTTTAAAAACAAAAATGGTTTAGTTTTGGCACTTTGCGCCAAAACTAAACCAAAAGTTTTAAAAAATTTGCGAGAATCCGCTTTTAGCGTAGCAGAATCCGCGTTCTATATTTTTTACTCTTTCTCAGCAATTCCAATAGCTTCATCGAAGGCTCTTAAGCCCTCATCAATTTCGGCTTTGGTAATATTTAAAGGCGGGGAAACACGAATTGTGCTTTCTCCACATCCGAGAGTGATTGTGCCACGCTCAAAGGCAAGATCAGAGACACGATCGCGGAAAGCACCGGCAGGTTCACGGGTTTCTTGGTCTTTAACAAAATCAACGCCAATCATCAAACCCATACCACGTACTTCACCAATGCTAGGGTGATGTGCCGCAATTTCGTCGAGAGCATCTAGCGCATATTGTCCAACTTCTACTGCGTTTTGCATGAACGATTCGCCAATCAGATCAATCGTTTCACAAGCAGCGGCGCAAGCCAATGGATTTCCACCGTAAGTATTGCCGTGTGTGCCAACTGTCCAGTTCATCACCGATTTACGAGCAATCATCGCACCAAGCGGAACACCAGAGGCTATTCCCTTCGCAGAAGTAATAATATCTGGCTCTACACCAAAATTTTCAATAGACCACCATTTACCCGTACGCCCCATCCCGGCTTGCACTTCGTCTGCAATCAATAAAATGCCATGTTTGTCGCAAAGCTCACGTAAGGCAGGGAAAAACTCAGGCGGCGGGATAATATATCCACCCTCACCCTGAATAGGTTCAATCACAATGCCTGCAATATCATCGGCGGGCATAATGCGCCCCATAATTTCTTCTTCTATATAACGTACAACGGTTTCGCCATAGCCTTCACCCTTGCGGCTCGCCAAAAGAGGACGATAAGTATCTGGGAAAGGTGCATGCACTACGCCATCCATTACGGGACCAAATCCACGCTTATATTTTGCTTTACTGGCGGTAAAAGCTAAAGAGCCCATTGTGCGCCCATGAAAGCCACCTAAGAAACCGATGAATCCAGAGCGACCAGTTTTGTAGCGAGCAAGTTTAATTGCCGCTTCCACTGCTTCAGTTCCTGAGTTGGTCAAAAAGACGCGCGCGTCTTCTTCGAAGGGCGCAATCGCGGCTAATTTTTCGCTTAACTCAATCCACTTTTCGTGATAAAAATCTGAAGAAATATGCAAGAACTTTTCAGCTTGCTCCTGAATGGCTTTAACTACTTTGGGATGGCTATGCCCCGTTGAAGCTACAGCAATTCCCGCTGCAAAATCAAGAAAACGATTGCCGTCCACATCCCAAACTTCGGTACCTTTTCCGCGTTCCATTGCAAAAGGAAATGCACGGGGGTAAGAAGGTGAAACAACAGATAAATCACGCTCAATTAGTGCGTTGGCTTTTTTACCAGGGTAGTTTTTCATTATATAGAACTCCTTTAAAATAGATAATCTAAGCAATAAGAACCCGTTCTTTCAAAAGGAACGGGGGCTTATTGCCATTGTTTAGGAAATTTTACTTTTCATTTCTACCAATGCCAAAGCACCGAGCAAACCTGCATCATCGCCCAACGCAGCAGTGGTTATTTTAAGATTTTCTAAATAAGTAGGGCCAAAAATTTCTTCTTTCAAACTAGCATAAAAAGGATCAAAGAGTAAATCACCACTCATCGAGACCCCGCCGCCAAAAATTAAAATAGAAGGATTAAATATATGGAGAAAACTAGCAACACCAATGCCCAAATATTTTCCTGCTCGGTCAAAAGCAGATATTGCCAACTCATCGCCACTTTTTGCGGCTGCAGCTATCGTTTTAGCCGTTCGCTTCGAACTTAATCTAAGGCTTGATACCCTTAATTTATCTTTAAGCTCTTCTTCAACGTATTTTGCGATCGCGGTTCCTGAAGAGAAAGCTTCTAAATGTCCTCGATGCCCACATCCACATTCTGGCCCATCGGCAAGCACAGTCACAT
>Ga0209249_1001842_pt1 | contig 18745 bp, 18 predicted proteins | sample SaaInlV_200m_DNA_4_FD_184653 | JGI IMG/M metagenome (GOLD analysis project Ga0209249, IMG submission 184653) | Marine microbial communities from expanding oxygen minimum zones in the Saanich Inlet - SI037_S3LV_200m_DNA (SPAdes) (version 2) | ecosystem: Environmental > Aquatic > Marine >...
AGGTGGAAAACAACCTGTTGAGTTATTTTTAGGGAAAGCTGTTGATTTATTAACGGTTTAGAAATAATTGCACTTAATGTGCGAATTCAAGAGTTACTAGTATGGAGATAGGAACTTTTACATATGATTAAATTTTTAGATTTAAAGAAACAAAATGGTCTTTTGAAAGAGGAGCTTTCAAGAGCCATTTCAGAAGTGGTAGATTCTGCTAATTTCATTGGTCATCCTGTAATTTCAGACTTTGAGGATAATTTTTCAAACTTTCTTGGTGGCAAATTTTGTGTTGGTGTTGGCAATGGTACGGATGCTTTAGAGATCGCGATAGAAAGTCTTTTTCTTCCTAAGGGCAGTGAAATTATTGTTCCTGCTAATAGCTTTATTGCGACAAGCGAGGCTGTCGTGAGGCTTGGCTATAAAATTGTTTTTGCTGATGTTGAAATCAATACAGCATCAATTTGCCCTAAAAGTATCATTTCCAAAATTACTTCAAATACCTCAGCCATTATTGTAGTTCACCTTTATGGTCAGCCCTGTGATATGAAAAAAATTAAAGACATATGCAAGGGGAGTAAAATAAAGCTGATAGAGGACTGTGCGCAATCGCATGGTGCGAAATTTAATGATGCTTGTGTCGGAACTTTTGGTGACGTTGCAGCATTTAGCTTCTACCCGGGAAAAAATCTTGGTGCTTTTGGCGATGCTGGGACTGTTGTTACTAACGATGAAACTATATATAAATATTGTAAGATGGTCAGTAATCACGGGAGAAAGGAGAAGTACCTGCATGAATTTCCCGGTAGAAATAGCAGATTGGATGGAATTCATGCTGCCGTGTTAAATGTTAAATTGAACAAGCTTAAGCAGTGGCTTGATCGTCGAAATGAAATAGCCAATATATATCGCGAAGAGATTACTAACCCAGCGATTAGCTTTTTTGATGAGCGTGAGAATTGTTTTCATTCTTATCATTTATTTGTGATTAAGGTTTCTGATAGAAATGGGTTGTTGGCGGGGTTAGATCGTCAAAAAATAGAATACGGCATTCATTATCCAGTTCCTTTACATTTGCAGCCTGCACATAAAGGGATTAATATAGAGGGAGACATGCCTATTGTTGAGCGCTTGGCTGATGAAATCATAAGTCTGCCAATTGGTGAGCATTTAAGTGATTCTGATGTGCGGCAAGTAATTTCAGTAATTAATTCCATAAGGCTTAATTGATGAAAACGGCCTTTATATTCCAGCATTACCCTCCATTTCCAGGAGCTGGGGCGAGAAGGGCTAAAAGCATTATAAAGAGTTACGTTACAATTCAATCGGCCGATATGGATGAGTTTTATTTGCTGACAACTGAAGAGCTAGCCGTTGAGTCAAATGTAGAGGTTAAAAATTTTAAGCATTCAAAAGAAGGCAATAAAAAGGGTTTTTTTTTGCGAGCAATTGAAGAGCTAGTTTTGGGGATTAAAATCGCCACCCATTTAATTCATGTAAAAAAATATGATAGAGTGGTGTTATCTAGCCCAAGTTACCTTGCAACAATACCAATATCTTTTGCCCTTTTCCTTAGACGAGTACCTTATGTTATAGAGTTACGTGACATATATCCGGAATCTTTTGTTGAGGCTGGACTTATGTCAAAAAAATCATTACCCTATAAAATATTAAAATCTATTTCTGGTAAGATTTACTCTAATTCGATTGGAGTTCTTTGCGCCACCGATGGGCTAATAAAGTTGCTAAAACCATATAAAAACCTTCCTTCAGTAGACTTCGTTTACAATGGATATGATTTATATCATGAGTCGGGAGAGATCACTAAATATGATGAATTTACAGTTTGTTTCCATGGAATATTGGGGGTATTTCAGGATGTTGAAGGACTTGTAATAGTGGCTGATAAGTTAAATAAATTTGGTATTAAGCTTTTAGTAATAGGTTACGGATGTCAAGAAAAATTACTAGAATTGCCTAGCAATATTAAATTCTTGGGAAAAAAGTCTTTTGAGGACACTATGGATATTGTGTCAAAGTGCCATGTGGGCTTATCGCTTAGAAATAATGACCAGATCTCGATCAACTCCTTTCCAGTCAAAGTTTGGGAGTATATTGGATTGGGAATTCCTTGTATTGTCTCACCTGTATCTGAGGCAGGAAATTTTGTTGAGAGTAAAGGGCTTGGGAGGCAAGTAAATTTTGGTGATTATGATGAAATTATTAAAATTATTTTAGAATATAGGGAGTCTAAAGATACAGGCTCAGTAGAAAGAGATAGCTTATTAATGTATTCAAGAAAAGAAACAGGTATGGCTGCAGCAAATCAAATAGTTAGTTATTTTCGCGGAGAGGTTTAGTGAAAAAAGTTTTATTTTTTTTTGGAACTCGACCTGAGGCCATCAAATTAGCTCCAATTATAAAGGAATTTCAGACTAGCAAAGTTTTTGAAACTAGGGTTTGTGTCACTGGACAGCATAGGGAAATGTTAGATCAGGTTTTAACAAGATTTGGAATTGAGCCAGATTTTGATTTGGATTTAATGAAACATAATCAGGATCTGACATCACTAGCAGGTACGATAATTAACCAAGCAGGAAAGGTGATTGCACAAGAAGAGCCAAATTTAGTGATAGTTCATGGGGATACTACAACTGCAATGGCTACCTCTATCGCAGCTTTTTATCAAAGCATCCAAGTTGTTCATGTTGAAGCCGGCCTGAGAACCAGCACTATATTATCACCTTTTCCCGAGGAGTTTAATCGTCGGGTTGTATCTGTCGCTTCTACGATCAATTTTTGTCCAACTGAACTCAATAAAATCAATTTAATTTCTGAAGGTAAAGATGAACAAGGTATATTTGTTACTGGTAATTCTGCAATAGATGCATTACAGTTAGCTTTATCTGAAAATCAAAATAGTCAGCACTTTTCAGAAATCAAAAATAAGGTCGGCTTTGATATTAGAGACGAAAATTATATTCTAGTTACTGGCCATAGGCGTGAAAATCAAGGTGATAAATTTGACTCAATCTTTAGAGCTATTTCAAGAATATCGAATGATTTTAAAGATTACAAAATCATATATCCAGTCCACTTAAGCCCCCCTGTTCAGAAACAAGTCGAAAAGCATTTTAATAATAGCAAAAATATAAGATTAATTTCACCAATGGACTATTTTGAATTTGCAAGTGTAATGCAACATTCTTTTTTTATAATGACAGATAGTGGGGGTATTCAAGAAGAGGCGCCGAGTTTAAATATTCCCGTTGTTGTTTTTAGAGAAGAAACAGAGCGGAAAGAGGGTTTGAAAGCGGGAACTATTATTATGGGCGGAGTTGATGAAGACAATATATATAACAAATGCAGGAGTCTCATTGAGAATGAGCAGTTCTATAAGAGTGTGGCATTTGCAGAAAACCCATACGGCAGTGGGAACTCTAGATGCATCATGCTTGATGTTATTGATAAATACCTTTTAGGAGAATCTTTAGATGAAATACAAAAACGATATTGAGCGTATAGTTGAAAGTTTAGATACGCTTAAAAATAATTTTCCCAAAGATTTTCCATTATTGATAGATGACATTGTCTCTATTAAAGGTGACGTGATAACAGTTGGAATAGGAAAATCAGGGATAATTGCTACTAAACTTTCATCTACACTTTGCAGTGTAGGAGTTCGTTCTTTTTTTGTTCATCCGGTTGAAGCAGTTCATGGTGACCTTGGAAGAGTCAGGGACGGGGATCTTTGTATTGTCCTATCTCATTCAGGAAATAGCCCTGAACTTAAGGGGTTCTTAACATACTGTACTTTAAATTCTATACCAGTTTGCGCCATTACAAATAATGTCGAAAGCTATCTTGCAAAAAATTCTAAGTATTTATTGAATTATAGAGCTGACAGTGAAATTTGCCCCAATAACCTTGCACCAACTATTTCAACAACCGTAGCGATAACGATTTGTGACTTAATAGCGGTTCAAGCTATGAGACAGACGGGATTCTCAGAGAATGATTTTAGGAAATATCACCCAGGAGGTTCATTAGGTGTGGCCTTGGAATCTGTAAGTACTATATCTCGTCCGTTACAGGAATTAGAAGCCATTAGTTTAGTAGGTACGGCTGACAAAGTGCTTACCAAGTTAAATGCTACAAAGTTTGGGATAGTCCTAGTAATGGAGGATGATGAAATTAAAGGTATTATCACTGACGGTGATTATAGGCGCTACCTTCAAGAGTCAAAAGAATTTGATATGGCTTCAGTGTTAACTGATAATCCAATAGCCATTGAATCTAAGGCTACTATAAAAGAGCTTAAGGAGGAGTTTACTAGAAGTAATGTAAATATTATCTTTACAATCAAAGATGATCAACTATATGGCTTCGTTCATGTCTCTCAAGTTGCAGAATTATGATAATTAGAGCTTTTAAAAAAAATGCTTTATTTAAGTATACCGCAATTTATCAAAAGTATCTTGGCAGAAAGATGTACCTCATTTACATACTTACCATGGTGTCTGTAATAGCTGATAGTTTTGGCTTAGTACTTTTGTTCCCGATACTTCAGTCAGTGATGGGAGCTAAGGAGTTTGACATTGGACTACCAGATGGTGCTGCGCTTGACTCTATAGAAAGATGGCTAGAACAAAGTGTTTCGTATATCTCTTTTATCCTAAATTTGGACATGGTAGCCTCCTTGATCATATTAGTGATTTTAGTTTTTGCTGTAAAAGCAATTCTTGTTTTCGGGGCAACATCATATAACAATGTTCTAAGGGCTCGATTGTTATTACTATTAAAGAAAACATTTTTTAATAAAGCACTTTCAATGAAATTTGAATATTTTTCATCTAAAGCCTCAGGGCACTTTGTAAATTTATTAAATGAACAGTCTCTTCGTGCAATTCAGTGTTTTTATAATCTTTCTCAATGCCTAGGTCAACTCACTGCAACCGTATTATATATTTCGCTTGCATTATTAGTATCTCATTTATTTGCAATAATTGTTACGCTCTCAGGAATAGTTGTGTTTCTGATTTATAAGAAACTTAATCAGACAGTTGAAAAATATTCAAATGAAATGGTTTATGAGAAAGGGCTTCTATCCGGTCAACTTATTCAATTTTTTCAGAATTTTGGCTATCTAACAGCTACAAACTTAAACGACATCTTATCTAAAAATGTATTCAAAAAATTTAGCTCTATTTCAATGATTCAAAAAAGGATCGGAATAGCCAATGCAATTACTAAAGCTTCACAAGAGTTTATGGTAGTGAGTGTTATTATGCTTGTTATGCTCTATTTCGCAGTTTTTCATAAATCAGAATTATCTCAAATTTTACTTTCTGTTTTACTACTTTACAGGGCAGTTTCTAATATTCTTGGCTTTCAATTAAGTTGGCAGTCCACATTAGAGACTATTGGAAGTATTGTAGCTATAGAAAAGGAAATTGCCAATCTGGAATATTATAAAGTAATAAAAAAGACTGAAGTAGCCCCAATTTTCTCATCAACCCTAAATCTTAAAGACATTTGTTATGAACAAAATCAAGAAAAAATTCTTAAAAATATTGATCTAGAAATAACTAGGGGCAAGTCATATGCAATTGTAGGTCACTCAGGCTCTGGGAAAAGCACAATTACAAGAATAATATCAGGTTTAATAGAGCCAACTACCGGTGAAATTTTAATTGATGGAAGGCTTTTATCTGAGATTGATATAAAATCATGGAGAAGGCAATTAGGTTTTATTACTCAAGATCCCGTAATATTTGACGAGTCTATTTTTTATAACATAGCTTTAAAGGATAAAAATTCTGCAGATAAAAAAGAAGTAGCTACCATTGAGTCATTGATGTCTAGTTTAGATCTCGCATCTGTGATCGGCGCCTTAAAAGATGGTTATGACACTAGGATGGGTGAGCAAGGACATAGATTTTCAGGTGGTCAACGCCAAAGATTATTTTTAGCAAGAGAAATGTTTAGAGATCCTGAGTTTTTAATTCTAGATGAGGCTACCAGTGCATTGGATAGAAAGAGTGAGAAGTTGGTTCAAAGTTTTATAGATGAAGCAATGAAAGAAAAAACTGTAATATTAATTGCACATAGGCTTGAAACGATTGTGAAATGTGACTACATTATTTTTCTGAAAGATGGAGCTGTATATGATTTTGGGCTTTATGGGGATGTACTAAGAAGAAATCCTGATTATTTTAGAGGTATTGACTAATAAAAATGGAAAATAGTAAGAAAAAATTACTTCTTATATGTGGATGTCCTCGCAGTGGAACTACTCTCATTAATTTTGTTTTGAATTCACATCCAGAAATTTTGATTTCAAACGAAATTGATCTGGTAAAAACTGCTAATCAGCTTGGCGAGGTCATTTTTTCTAAAAATAAAAAGTTTAATAAAAACAAAATTACCAGGGTCCGTTCTGACGTTGAATCATGGACTTTAGATGATATTAAAGAGCTTATGCCAAATGATAGAAAATTAATTCCGAAAATACTTAAGCTTTTTTGCTTGTCGATCAACAATTCTAAGCCAGCTTTGATTTATGGTGATAAAACACCTACATATTATTTATATGATCCGGAAGAATTGATCCAATTATCGATAAATTCGTCAATTTACATCATTCATATCACAAGAAATCCATGGCAAGTTGTAAAATCAATTAGACGTAGAACCTTTAACAGCCTAAAGGGTAAAGATTATTGGAAATCAGTAGTAACAAAATCTGATGCTATATCTCATTGGATTAGAGCTTGGAATGCGCGTGAAAATTTGAGAAGTCATCATGGTATTAAATTTTTAGATCTTAATTATAATGCGTTGATAGATTGCCCGCAGGAGGGATATAAACTTATTTCTAATTTCCTGGAAATAGAAAATAATTTTGATGAAGGTATAATTAGCTCAAGTCGACAAGAGGCGCAAGTCGATAAATTTAATGACTTTAAGTCAGAACCAAGACTAAGGCATTATTCTAAGATATGGAATGAGATGCCCTTAGATCTAACTGATTATAATGAAAAAATTTCCCGATCCAGTAATTCATTGTGGAACAAAGCTAAGAGAAAAGTCATAGTTAGTCTTATACGTTTACAAAGAGGTAATTAATGAAATACATAGCAAGGATACTTAAAAAACTGAACCTTATGAAAAAGGAGAAGGTTCCTCTGAATGATTCTGAGTTTGTAAAAAACGTCTGCAAGTTTACGGTAAATGAATGTATTGTAGGAGATTATTATGAGTTTGGCGTCTATAGGGGGCAGACTTTAGTATCGTTTTATTTGAAACTAATGCAGGTTGCAAATAAACGTATTTTGAATACTGGAGATGAGGGTCGAGAAGGACAAAGTCTCGAACTAAGGGAGAAAATTAGAGAAGAAACAATATTTCATGCTTTTGATTCTTTTGAAGGGTTGCCAAATTTATCGGACGAGGACGAGAAGAGTTCTGATTTTGCAGAGGGTCAATATAGTGCAGGAACGGTTGTTGTAGAGAGTCTTGCTGCTCATCACGGAATGCCAATAAATAAGCTACGTTTTCATAAGGGATGGTTTTCGGAAACATGTACTAAAGATTATTTTGAATCTAATTTACTTAAACCAGCGTCAATTATATGGCTAGATTGCGATTTATATAGCAGTGCTAAAGATGCTTTAAATCTGATAGAATTAATTATTCAAGATGGAACCATGATTATTATTGACGACTGGTATTGTTTTAAAGGTAATCCAGGCAGAGGGGTTCAGAAAGCATGGTATGAATTTTTAAAGACCGATACAGTGTGTGGCAAATATTCCTTTACAGAATACCAAAATAATGGTTGGGCGCGAAAATCTTTTATAGTTAACAAAATTGGAGGGAAGTAGTGGCGTCTAATAGAGTTGTTGCGTTTGTCCCTATCAAATTAAATTCTCAAAGATTATCTGGAAAAAACTTAAAGATTTTAGGACCTATGCCTTTGTTGCAGTATGTCTTAAATGCATTGATTCAGGCAAAACATATCAACGATGTATACGTTTTCTGTAGCGATGACTCCATTATTGAGTTCCTACCAAACCAAGTTAAATTTTTGAAAAGAGAGAAAATTCTTGACTCAGACGAGACCTTGGGAGTAGATATCTACGAAAGTTTCATCAGTCATGTTGATTCGGATTATTACTTATTAGCGCACGCTACATCTCCTTTTATTAAGCCGGAAACAATAACTAATGCAATAGATAAAGTTTTAAACACTGATTATGATAGTGCTTTTACCGCACAGACAGTTAAAAACTTTGTATGGTTCGAAAGTGAGCCGCTTAATTACTCTCTTGACTTTATTCCTAGAACACAGGATATCGAACCTGTATATGTTGAGTGTTCTGCTTTTTTTGTTTTTAGTAAAAAGCAATGGGTAGAGAAAAAAAGGCGGATAGGTGAATCGCCCTACATGGTATTGCTTGAAGGGTGTGAGGCAATTGATATTGATGATCAAGAAGATTTTTTGCTTGCAGAATTCTATTTGGAAAGGGGTTTGCATGTCTAGAAAGAGTATTTTAATTCTCGGCTCAAAACCAGGTGCAAAATTTAGAAATTTTGACATTGCATATTGCGCAAATGCTGCATCTTCTTTCTACAATAGTCAGCTTTCTAATGAAGGAGGGGTAGTTAAAAGCATAATTTCGGCATCAGAACTTGTGGATAATAAAAGAATTGGTAATGTCGATAAGACAAACTGGTTAGAGGATAAGCTTCCTATGCTGGTAGACAATTCAAAGTCAAAGATTTTTTTGATTAATCATAATTATTTTCCTGAGGCTTTTTCTGCTATAAAGAATTCTTCATTTCAGGGTGAATGTGGATTGATCAGTTCATGTGAACTTAATTTAATTCAAGAAAGAGTGGTTAATTTAAGAGCGCCTATATGGACAAAATTTCATAGAAAAGTGCCATTGCATGAGTTTTTAAGTAATCTTAAACAATTCATAATAAATAAAATTAAACAGTTTACAGATGGGTCTCATCAAAACTCAGGTCTTTTTAGGCCATCTACGGGTATTGTTGCTTTGATAAAGGCTATTGATGAAAACGGTGATAAAGCAGATTATGAAGTATCAGGAATCGGTATTAAAGGTCGTGGTTTATATCCAGATGGGGCAATTAACACTTGGACACCAAAGAACAAGCTTCAAGCTTACCATGTTTATGTAGATAGACTTATATGCGAGGTCTTGGCAGAGCGTTATAAGATTACTTTTAGAGATGATTCAATGAATTATCTAAATTCTGAGAGTTAAATTATTTGATTTTAATATAAGAATGATTTTTTTTAGACTGGTGAAAATATGAACAACAAACTTGTTTACCCTTTCGATAGTATAGAGATACTTAGAAAATCTAGCTCTTTTAAGAAAGAGCTTTTAAAAAATAAAAATTTAATTGAAATAAAAATATTTGTTGCAAGCGGAGCTACAACTGATGAAATAATAAAGATATTAGAAATCTTCTTACTCAATGTTGGTATAAGGCCAATATTCCTTCAAGGTAACTATGGTCTTTTTTTTGAAGACTTGGCATTTGAAAATCAAGAACTAGTAGATTTCAAGCCTGATATTATTTATGTTCATTCATCATTTAAAAATTTAATTAATATACCTAATATTATTAATGGATCTGATGAGGTAAATGACAAGCTGAATAATGAATTTGAGAGATTAATAGGTATTTGGAGCTACATAAGGCAAACTTATAATTGTTCAATTATTCAAAATAATTTTGAACTCCCCCCAACAAGGCCGCTAGGTAATCTAGAAAATTCTCATCATTCTGGATTAGTAAATTTTATTAATAAATTAAATTTACTAATTTCAGATTATGCAAATAAAAATAAAAATTTTTATATAAATGATATAAATTATTTATCATCTTTTCATGGCATTAATCAGTGGTTCTCTTTACAAGATTGGCATAGAAGTAAACATTCGGTTACTCTTAAATTTGTCCCTTACCTTGCATACAATATTAGCAATATTATTTCTTCGCTTTATGGCAAGAGCAAGAAAGCTTTGGTGCTTGATTTAGATAATACGCTATGGGGTGGTGTGATCGGAGATGATGGCATTTCAGGAATTAAAATAGGTCATGGCTCCCCAGTATCTGAGGCTTTTCTTGAATTTCAGAAATATATCAAAGACTTGCGTGATAGGGGTGTTCTACTTTCAATTGTCTCCAAAAATGAAATGATAAGCGCTTTGGAAGGCATAAATCATAGTGAAGGCATACTAAAAGAATCAGACTTTGTTTCCATTAAAGCTAACTGGTCCAACAAAGCCGATAACATTGAAGAAATAGCCAAAGAGTTAAATATTTTTAACGATGCTTTAGTTTTTGTAGATGATAATCCTGTTGAAAGGGAGTTAGTAAAACAATTTTTGCCCGAAGTTGCAGTGTTAAAAATTACGGATGACATTAGTGATTACATCAGTATTTTGGATAAATCGGGTTTCTTCGAAACTTCAAGTGTTTCAAATGATGATTTAAAAAGAAATGAATCATTTAAAGCGAACAAAGAAAGAATAAAATTTAAAAAAAGTGCTAAAAATTATAATGAATATCTTCTATCCTTAGAGATGAAAGCAATAATTAAAGAATATCAAGGCCATCATCTCGATAGAATTTCTCAATTGGTCAATAAAACTAACCAATTCAACCTAACAAATCGAAGGTATTCTTCATCTAACATAAGTTCATTTATTGAGTCAGAAGATTACATTGTTATGTTTGGCAACCTGAATGATAAATTTGCTGAGTACGGCGTCATATCAGTTATAGTATGCAAAGTTTTACCTTTAGGAATTGAAATAGACACTTGGGTAATGAGTTGTAGAGTCTTTAAAAGGGGGATGGAGTTTGCAATGTTTGATGAGTTGGTAAGAATAGCTAGTAAATTAGGCAAAATAGAAATAAATGGAGAGCACATTCCAAGTGCTAAAAATTCTATCGTGTCTGATCTATATAGTTCACTAGGATTTAAATTAGTTGAAGATGCGCAAAGTGATAGCGATAAAACTTTATATAAAATGTCGATCAGCAACTACTTATCTAAAAATAATACTATTGAGGTAATTAATGAGTAACGTAGAAATTGTAGATACAATCAGAGATATAGTGATTGATATTTTTGATATTGATGATCCAGATAGCATAGAGCTAACAATAGACTCCAAGATAGAGGATTATCCCCAATGGGATTCTCTTGCACATATAAATATTATTACTCAGATCGAGGCAATTTATTCTATAAGATTTTCTCTTGAAGAGATAGAAGAATTTGAATATATAAGTGTTATTGTTCAGTTTATTGCTTCAAAAATACAACATTAATGAATTTTTCAATAATTGATCAATTAAGTTTTGCTAAATTATCGCAAGATTTCAATCCTATGCATTGCGATGTAGTTTTGGCAAGAAGATATATATTTGGTGAGCCAGTTGTTCATGGTATTAATGCTATGATAGTGGCTATCAAGGTTTGGTCAAAACAACATGAATTGCCTTTTGAAATAAATAGATTGCGATGCAAGTTTAATAAGCCTATATATCTTCAAGATGAAATAAGCTTTGAAGTTAATGATAAAAATGAAAACATACGAATCAATGCCATCCAAAATGGCGAAATAAAGATAATAATTTATTTAAACGTATGTGAAAAAAAATCTCAGTTTAATCCAAAAGAAAAATGGGATTTATTCACAGCCGATAGGCCTAATGACATACCTTTTGGTGATCTAGACGGATATTCAAAAAAATTAAAATGCTCTATTAGTGCAAAGTTAGCTGTGAAAATGTATGGCAAAGAGTTTGTTGACAAGATAGGGATTGGTCAATTAGCTGAAATAGTAAGCTTTTCAAGGATAGTTGGTATGCATGCCCCTGGCCTTAATTCTATTTTCTCTGAGTTACAAATTAATAGTGACGTGGTCGAAAAAAAAGACAATATCTTTTTCAAAGTTCAATCCATTGATGAAAGATTCAATATTGTCAATATTGAATCTAATGGCCCCAGTTTTAATGCAAGCCTAAAAACCTTTTATCGACCTGTGCTAGTAAAACAAAAAACTATCAAACAGATGAAAGATAATCTTAATAAAGAAGAATTTATTGATTTCAGAGCGTTAATTATTGGTGGGTCAAGAGGGTTAGGAGAATTTACCGCTAAATCTTTGGGTTACGGCGGTGCTAAATTAATGATAACGTACGCCAAAGGAAAGAATGATGTTACAAATGTTTCTAAAGATATTAAAAAATATAATAAGAGCGTCTCTTTACATTGTTTAGATGTTATGAATTTCCAAGATGTTGATTATGAAATTTTAAAAAAGTTCGACCCTACTCATGTATTCTACTTCGCCACTCCTTTTATTTTTATTGGAGTTAAAAATAAATTTTGTCGAATAAAATATGACAAATTTAAAAGATATTATGTTGACGCATTCCAAGTGATAGTTGAAATTTTATCCAAAAATAACACGCAAAAAAAACATTTTTTCTATCCTTCTTCAGTTGCAATCGACGAGCAACCAAATGATATGCTTGAATATACACTAGCAAAAAAAAATGGTGAACTTTTATGCTCTGAATTAGAAAAAAAATATCCACAAATAAAAATATATAAACCCAGATTGCCAAGATTGGAAACGGATCAAACTGTTAGCCTGTCATCGGTTAAAAATGAAGATCCTGTAGCAATACTAAAAATTATTAGATCAATGAAGTAAGCTGTATGAGTATACAAAAAAAAGACTATAAGATGATTTTTGCACATCCAGATGATGAGGTTTTATGGGCTAGTTCCATGATAAAAGATGCAAAAAAAATACTAATTTGCTTTTTAGAGTCACCAGGAAATAAAGCTATATCCTCTGGTAGAAAAGAGGCTTTTAAAAATTTTCCAATAAATAATGTAATTAACTTAGGCATTAAAGAAATTAATGCGACCAAACATGCAAATTGGAGAAATCCTTCTTTTTTGCGTTACGGGATTTTTCATAAAAGCAATCACGAGCTTTATAAGATAAAGTATCAAGAGTTATATAAAGCACTAAAAGAAGAGTTAAAAAAAAAGGACATTGTTGTAACCCACAATCCATGGGGTGAATATGGACATGAGGAGCATGTTTTGGTTTATAAAGTGGTGGCAAAGCTTAAAGCCGAACTCCAACTACAAGTTTACGTCACAGGGTATGTTAGTAATAGGTCAATTTATGCTATGAATAAAAGTAAAGCTTTACTATGTCAAAACCCGTTAATTTATCAAACCAATGATCATTTTACCAGTCTAATAAGTCATCATTATAAGAGGCACGGTATTTGGACTTGGTGGAGTGATTATAAATGGCCAAAATACGAATCTTTTTTCCTTCTAGAAGAATCTAAATCTAAATTTACAGGTAAGAGCTCAAGCGAATTGATGAATCATATATTGTTTAATGAGACCAATATAGAATTCAGAGACGTGATAAAATTTTTTTATTCTAAAATATTGAATTTTTTTAGATAGGGTTAATATATGCATTTTAGTACAAGAAATAATCTAGTTTTTCAGACCATCACCTCTGACAAAGCCATTAACGAAACAATATTATTTTTAGAAAATGGTTTTGTTTGGGCTGAAGAGACATCCTCTTTATTAAAAGAAAAACTTGATAAAGTAAATGTTGATCTTGGTTTTCACGGCGTCATAATGAAATCTGATGACAAAATAGTGGGCGGGATATTGTTTTTTCATCAAGGGTACCATGTTGCTCATAATGCTAAAAGACCAATAGTTAATTTATCAAGTTGGTATGTTGATAAAAAATATAGAGGACTTTCCACCATTTCTCTTGTAAGGTTTATAGTTGATACATTGAGCCACTGTATCATTACTAATTATTCTGCAAATGAAGCGGCATCAAAAATATTGCTATCCTCGGGGTTTAAAAAAATGGAGTTAAAAAGAGCTTCAATATATCTGCATCAAGCTATTCTGAATTTTTCTAAAATAAAAATTAAAGAAACGCCAATAAGTCTAGTTAAATTTGATGAAAATTTTCTTATTGAATTACAAGAGGGTAATAAGATTAGCTATTTATGCACTGAAATAAACTCTAAAAAAATTGATTTAATCGTAAAAGAAAAAGTTCTTAAAAGATCTTTGTTTGGAGTTAAATTTAACATGAGGACCTTGCTTGTTATTTGGTCTAGTGATGATCTTACAATTTTAAAAAATTGGAAAGAAGCCTCATATAAATTGCTTAAATATAAAAAATGTATTAAATTAATATATGATTTTAAAAGTAATATGTTCCCAGCAAAACAAACAGAATCAAAAAATAATTATCTGATTTATCCAAATAATGATGACTTACAAATAATGATGCCTGTTCAATCTGAAATGAGCGTATTTGAATGAATTTGAGTAAAATGTTTAATTCACCCTGGGGAATGACAAATCGTCATTATTTTAATAATATTAATATAAAAAGTTGCACATGCCTGCTTAGTGAGAATTCTATCGAATCTATTTATCATGCCAACAACCATCTATGAGTTTTAACATTGAATAGATTTATCAAAGATTTTATAATTGAAGTATTTAGATTATGTCATTCTCTAATGAGACTTGATGTGCTATCTGAAGCAGAGCTAAAAGGATTTTTAAATCCTTTTAGCTCATTAAAATTTGTGAAAAAATCACTTCACGAACTGCCATTCTCCCAGGGATTGACAGTTCGTGGTGCTCATTTTGGAGGTATTGATCCATTTTGTAGGGCATTGGTTAATGTTGATGGAAAAATTGACAAAAATAATTTTTCAAAAATAATTTTTACTGAATTAATTGACCAAAGAGACAAAAAGGTAAAAGATTTTATCCCAACCCAATCTGGATTTGAATACCATGATTACCCCATTTATTCAATGGCCTTTCCTTGGGATTCTCATACTTATAATACTTTTAAAGAAAATTATTTAGAGATGGTTGTTGAAAATCGTAGAGAGCATATTGCTGATAGTAATATTTTATCTACCGATTTTATATATTCTGATGAATATGTATCTTCGCACTTAGATCAATTTAATATGCTGTTAGACAGTATCAAAATAGATGGTTACGATCCTTATCATTATAAAGAATACCCCAAAGTATTGATCTTGAAGGACGACAATCATTGGAAATGGATGATGAGTGGCCAAGGAAATCATAGAGCATTTTTACTGTCAATGCTTGGATATGAAAATTTATCATGTGAGATAATAAAGGTAGTTAATAGATCTGATGTAGATAAATGGTCTAATGTGATAAATGGAGTATACCAAAAAGATCACGCTTTAAAGATATTCGATTTAATTTTTACTGGCACTCGAGTATGCAAAGGAATAGTGTAAATACATTTAATTTAAAAAAAGAATTGCTGTGAAGGTTCTTCATCTTAATCAATCTGATATTAAAGGAGGGGCGGCAATAGCGGCTTATCGTCTGCACAAGAGTCTTTTGAGCCAAAATATTGATTCTGAATTTTGGGTAGATAAGAAATTTAGCAATGACCCGACTGTTAAGTTGAAATTAAATTTTATAGAAAGAAGTATAAGAAAAATAGTATCTTGGAGTTCTAAAAAATTAATCAAGGTTATTGGGATTGAGAGTCCATCTTATTTTAATTTTGGCATATTTGGCTCTCCTTGGATTAGATATCTTAATAATAGCGATGCTGACATTATTCATTTGCATTGGCTGGGAAATGAGATTCTATCGATCAAGCAGATCAATAAAATAAAGAAGCCTTGTATTGTTACACTTCATGATGAATGGCTACTTGGAGATGGTTTTCATTTAAATCTTTATGAATTATCTCCAAAAAAGAATAACAGGATCGTAAATATTTTTATGAATTATGCTTGTAGCTATAGAAGTCGATATCACAACAAAAGACTGGGTTTAGTGGCCCCATCTAGTTTCATGGCTAGGTTGGTTGATGACCATCCTGTGTTTAAGAAAAATAAATTGAGAACCATTGGACATCCAATATTAGCAACTGACTGGAATCCAATAACAAAAATCGAGGCAAAGAAAAAGATAGGAGTTCCACAGAATAGTTTTTCTATACTTTTTTCCTGTTTCGGTGGCTTGGAGGACGTTAATAAAGGATTCGATGATTTTTGTGGTGCGGTTCAACAATTTGTTCATCTAAATCCAAATGTAGATTTGTGTTTGATCATTATAGGTAATTTTACTGAATTACAAATCAAAAATATTGGAGCGCCCTCAGTTCTTTTAGGACCTATTAATACTAAGATTGATCTAATCGAAGCTTATTGTGCAAGCGATGTTGTCATTATTCCCTCGAAATATGAATCATTTGGCCTTGTGGCGCAGGAAGTATGTATGCTTGGGATTCCCATTGTTGCATATGAAGGAACTGGTCTAACAGATTTTGTGATGCACAAAGCCAATGGGTATTTAGCCAAAAGATTTGATTATAAAGATTTAGCCGTAGGTCTTAACTTTTGGAACCGAAAAACTTCTGACAGCCTCTTTAATTCAAATAAAGCTATATTGAATGCATACACTCCAGATAAAGTAGCTGATGCACATATTAGTTTTTATAAGGAAGTCTTATCTCTGAGCTAGTAAAACCATGAATTTATTGTATTTTCTCCCCATATCTGCACTTGGAATTAATATAAATGGATTTGTTCTTGGGCCGTTACTGATCGCAATGTTTGGAATGGGTTTTTATCAGCTAATTTCCAGGTTACAAAGTAAAAATGACCGATACTCTATCGACAAAACTTCCTTTATTCTAATTTGGCTGTCTATTTTTTTTGTTTTTACTAATTTGGGTAGAAATGATGTGTCAAGCTACATTCTACCTTTATTGGCATTCTTCTTATTAGGTCTCATAGCATTTGAAAGTCCAAAAATATGGCCACATGTCAATAGGGATGAAAATATTATAAAAAGATCCTTTTGGTTTTTGTTCTATATTTGTATGTTCGAAGTATTTTTTTCAAACTTGTTACCAGGCATCTGGAATTCGATTGAGACGTCAAGCTTTTTTAGTGGTAGTACTAACAGTTATTTTGGCTTTAGAAGAATTAGAGCCTTCACATCGGAGCCTTCTGATCTAGCAAAGTTACTGGTTTTGTATCATTTTTTGTTAAGATTTTATTTACCACGAATAGGTGTAAGAAGCAGTGAAAAAGAAATATATGGAAATCTCATACTTGTTGCTATAACCCTTTCTAATACTGCAATTTTAGGGATAATAATGTTAGAAATGGCAGCAACATTTACTAGAAAAAAAAAATCACGCTCAAGGTTTTTAATTCTAACCTTTAAAAATGTACGGATCTTGGCTTTTGCAGTACTTACTATTTTTGTAGGTTTCTATTTTTTTGAGATTTTATTTAAGTTGTTTGAGAGATTTGGTTTAATAATAGTGTCTTTGAATGATAATATTGTGACAGGGAGTGTTGGCTTTCGAGCAACGGCCATAATAATGCCTTATATCTATTTATCAGAAGCAACCGGGTTGAATTTTTGGCTTGGTGAAGGTTTTTCAAATTTCTCAGAGTGGCTTGTATTGAATTATAGCCATATGGAGTTTTCGGGGTTTTATCAAGGCCAGCCTGGTAATGTTTTTAGTGCTATAACACTATCTGGAGGGGTGGTAGGAGCGCTTTTATATGCGATATTTATTCTTTACCCGTTTAGAAGGCTTGATAATATTAGTATTATTGCTTTAGTTTTTTTTATGTTCTTAAATTTAACATCTGGAAACCTTACTTCACCTTTTTACTGGGGCTTGATTTCAATAGCCTACGGGGTATCTAGAGTACAAAGGGTGAAAAATACTTGAATACATTTCCAAAATTATCCGTAGTAACAGTTGTTTTTAATGATCTAAAAGCTCTTAAAAAGACAGTAAATTCTGTATTGGAATTAGAGTTTCAAAGTTTAGAATATGTTATTGTTGATGGTGGCTCTACAGATGGAACAAAAGAGTATATTCAATCATTATCTATTCCCTTTTTGAAGTGGTCCTCTGAAGCTGATCAAGGTATTTTTGATGCTTTTAATAAAGGCATAAAATCAGCAACTGGGACGTGGGTGCACCTGCTTAATGCCGGAGACACTTATAATGGAAGGGATGTTTTTTCTAAAATAGACTTTTCTGTAAAACAAGACTTTCTGTGTTTCTCTGTCCTTAAAAGGAAAAAGAAAGATTTTATTTGGCTTGCCAAGGCACGATATAATAATGCTTTTGTAGATGTCTCTCATCCTGGCTTAGTTGTTAAGCGTAACTATTATCTATCTATTTCCATGTACTCCTTAGAGTATAAATTCATTAGCGATAGTCATTTTATTTGGCACCATGTGTCACCTGGAAGGTCAATTTTATACGAAACTATTTTAGTAGATATGGCCGATGGTGGTTACAGTACTAATTGGCGTCTGCAACACGAGATAGAGAAGCAGCTACTAATTTTTTCCGCACAAATAACCCTCTTAAATAAGCTAAAGTTACACTTGAAATATTTTCTTGCAGGGGTGTACAATTTTTTATTTAAAAGTTGACCTCCTACGTCTCTGACATTAAATTACACGAGTAGTATATGAAAAAATCTCATATTATAACACCCCAATAAATTAAGACAACAATCTAAAATTTCTTATTTCGAACGAGTTAAACTTAACCCAACAATTCGGAGT
>Ga0209249_1001844_pt1 | contig 18722 bp, 9 predicted proteins | sample SaaInlV_200m_DNA_4_FD_184653 | JGI IMG/M metagenome (GOLD analysis project Ga0209249, IMG submission 184653) | Marine microbial communities from expanding oxygen minimum zones in the Saanich Inlet - SI037_S3LV_200m_DNA (SPAdes) (version 2) | ecosystem: Environmental > Aquatic > Marine >...
CGACTGGCAGTCTGGATTCGAAAACCAATAGTCAACTAAGCATGTAGAAAGCTTATGGGTTCCTTGTTTGGACGCGGGTTCGACTCCCGCCAGCTCCACTTTTCATCAATGCAGAACAAAGCAAAATCCTGGTAAATATCTCATTACCAGGCTTTTCTTTTTATCCCCCTCAGCAATCAAAAGCAATTAAAAGCGGATTTCACATGTCCTAATCGTTGGACTAAGCTCCTGAAAGCGTTGGACTTTTTTTTAGTCCACCGGATAGACCATTACTATGTCACCTTTCTCATTGATCTGCAATATTTTGCATTATAAGATTATAGAGATTCAAACTAGTTTTAACCCTAAATAAACAATTATGAAAAGATCAACTTTTAGTCTACTTTTTTACATCAAGAGGAAACGCCTCCTCAAAACGGGTGAAGCACCTGTATACATGAGAATTACAATCAATAAGCTAAGGAGCGAATCATCTATCAAAAGAAGTGTTAAACCTTCAATTTGGAATTCACATGCTGGTAAATGCAAAGGCCAAAGTGATGAGGCGAATACCTTAAACGAGTACCTTCTCCTAATGACTAAGAAAGTATATGATGCCTATCTAAAAATTCAAGAATCCGGCGAGGATGTTTCTGCCTCAGCTCTCAGAATTATAGTTATGGGGCTGGAAAACAAGCAGATAATGCTACTAGATTATTACAGTTATCATAACCAACAGATGAAAGAACTGATTGGAAAAGAATTCTCACACGCGACCTGGAAGAGGCACCAAACCTCAAAAAACAATGTAGCTGCATTTATTAAATCTGAATATCGTAAGGTTGACATACCACTTAGTATAATAAATCAGAATTTTATTAGGAAATATCAGCACTATCTTAGAACAATACGGGACTGTAATAACAACTCCACTGTAAAGTACATTAAGAACCTTGGAAAAATCATTAGGTATAAAGACTTTTTATGAAAAGATGTCTAGCGTGAGTTTATTATAAAATCAGTTTTCATGTTTCTGTGTCGTTTTTGAACTGGCTGATATTCAGCCATGTGGGCTTGCGTTTTTTGCTACGAAGATTGTATACACTAAAGCATGTTAATAAATAAATTTGTATTAAGTTTAGATACAGTTTATTATTGCATGTATAATCTGTAAGTATACACTATCCATGGCCACAATACAAAAGAAGAACGTTAGAGGAAACAAGTACTGGTATATTGTAGAATCCAGGAGGGTAGACGGTAAGCCCAGGCCGATAGTACTTGCCTATCTTGGAAAAGCAGATGACCTGTTAAAACGCCTGCAGGGGAATGTATCATATAAGCTGAAATCATATTCGCATGGTGGTGTCAGCGCATTAATTGATGTTGCTGCCAGGCTTGATATTGTCAGTATTATTAATCAGCATGTGAAGTCTTCCCGTTCTTATATGGCAAAAAAGCCAGTCAGGAATAATCTGACTACAGGGATCACCTTTGTATTGGGAGCCATCGGGCGGGTGTGCATGCCAACAAGTAAAATGGGATGGGGGAACTGGGCAAAGGGCACATCTGTAGAGTATCTTCTGCGTTGTAATTTAAGTAAGGTTGACAGTCAACATTTTTGGGATTTAATGGACAGCTTTCCAGAGGATGCCATATACCAGGCCGAACAGGAGATATTGACCCGATTGCTTGATATCTACAAGATCCAAACAGATACTCTGTTTTATGACACAACCAATTTTTTTACCTATATCGACACCACTAACACCCATAGCGACATTGCCCAGCGTGGCAAGAATAAACAACACAGAAATGATCTGCGACAAGTTGGTCTTGCCATGGTTGTGAGCAGAGAAGATTATATTCCTTTGTTTCATCACAGTTATCAGGGCAACCTGCAAGATGCTGTTGTTTTCAGAGAGGTCATCGATAAGATTAAAGACAGAATGCAGTCATTAGGCCTGAACCAAGATACCCATACACTGGTTTTCGACCGTGGCAACAACTCAAAGAAGAATCTTGATATTGTAAAAAGCTTAGGGTTCAATTATGTTGGTGCCTTAACACCTTATCATCATAAAGAGATCATTGGAAGGGCCATGGAAGAAATGTCCACCGTAAAACTAAACAATGAATCCTTAGCTGTATACCGCGAAAAAAGCACGGTTTGGGAAGATGAAAAAACGATCCTGGTATTTATCTCTGATCGCTTAAAGGCTGGCCAGATCCGGGGCGTATATCAAGGTCTCGCTAAAAAGGAAGAGAAAATAAAGGAGCTCCAGCGCTCACTTGCAAATCCAAAAGGGAAAAAACGCAACCGGGAGGATCTGGAGAAAAAGATCAAAACCATTGTAGAGGGTCAATACTTGAAAGATATTCTGAAATGGAAACTAATTGAAACAGGAGACGGGAAATACTATCTGGACTACCAGATTGATCAAGAGCAACTGCATAGTGTTGAAGAAAAACTCGGCTTCAGGATTATCATGACTAACAGGCATGAATGGACAAGCCGGGAGATAATCACTGCCTACTATGGGCAATCTAAAATTGAATATGCTTTCAGGAACATGAAGAATCCACATCATTTAGCGCTGAAGCCACAATACCACTGGACTGATCAGAAGATCAAGGTACATTATTTTATTTGTGTGATTGGCTACATGTTATCCAGTATTATCTGGAGAGAAGCAAGGATAAAGGCTGGTTACACAGGAAGTCTCGATAATTTATTAGACATGCTCAATAATATCAGGCTGGGAACCATGCTTGAGGAATCAAAAAAATCCGGAAGGCCAAAAGCAACTTATAAGCTTGAGCAGATGAGCAATCAGGAGAATATGATCATGACAGCATTAGGCATAGAAAACGCCCATAATGAAAGACCGAAAATAAAGAATGTTGGTGTATACAAATAAATGAGCCGTATCATTATGTGTATCTGCTTGTTATGGCGGTTTATCATTCGAGTCGTAATAAACTCACGCTAGATGAAAACGAAACAGCTCAATGTGCTGAGTATTTTGCTGGATCTGATCAGCCCAAACCAGATGAAAGTGTTTTAATCCATGTTCAGGATTGCTTCCATTGCAAATCATCAATTCTTGAAACTGTGGAGATCATATTGCTATTAGCTGATTTATATGATTCTTCAGCAGCCCTTCCACAAAGTTGCTCACCTTGTTGTTTAATGCAATGTGCCTTTGTATCCCGATCCAGCTTCTGTGCACACTCAGTCTTTGATGCAGCGGACTGAGAAGCCATCTCCTCGGAGGTATTGGTACCTATCAACACCATCATTTATGTCAGACAGTTTTCGATACCAAGCGTTGGATAATTCTATTGGAGAGGAAGTCCAAAATCGTGCGGATCTGCCAAGACCTTCAAAACCCTGCCCGTCATTACGTCGGCCTCCTGGTGTGGCATTGAAACCTTTTTCATCAGTACCATTACCCCTTTCCCCCCATCCGGCATTCGATTTTATTTTTTTTCCTGCACCGCCTGATGTCCGTGATCCGGATTTTTCAAGATCTGATTCACTCATGCCTAAATAGCTCTCCAGTACTTTCCATTCTTCATCTGAAGGTAGGTGCCAACCGGCCGGGCAGGCTGATATAGCAGCAGCCCAATTATAGAGTGTTCCAAAAACTGTATAATTTTCTGTTTCAGTAGCTTCTGATATGCTACTGCCTTCATATCCATATACATAGTAGCACGGTTCAATATCTGCTCTAACATTTGAGTTAATAACGGAAGGAAGATAAGCCAGATTCTTGGTCATCCAGGTTTGACTTCCAATCTCAATGTAACCATATCTTGTGCTATCCCTGGGATCTTTGAAGGATCCATCAGCTGTTATAAATGATACCAGATTGCCATAATATTTAACATTTAATGCTGTAATAAGGTATGCACGGACAAAGTATTTTGCATTGGTTTCAAGATCATGTAACTGGCAAGTAAATTTGCCTATTCCATCTCCGCCTATGATTTTATTATCAGATAGTAAAGGATCTCCAGAAGTATTCCAGCAAAAGCCTCTTTCGACCAATTCATCTTCCCGCTCCGGGTATATTACATTGCCGTAAAGTGTCGCAGAAGACTCAGTAACATGTGCAACCGCTGAGGTTAATACTTCGGGATTTGTTCTGATACACCGAACCGACATTCCTCCGCTACGAGGGACGTCGCGTCGGGTCACACTATGATCGTAGCTACCTAGGAACCGATACCAGGCATTTGAGGATCCATTTGGCGACGAAGACCAGAAGACGGTCATGCTCCCCATGTCAAAGAAACCGGGATTGATTTCGTAAGCTCCTCCTGGAAGGGCCGTAAAACCGCTGCTATTGTCACCAATGCCATTACTATTCCAATCAGATGTTGATTTGAGTTTTTTTCCAACTTCTCCGCTGTATCTCATACCTCTTCTATTCGCATCTGCTGAACTCATTCCAAGGAATTTCTCAAGAGTCTTCCAGTCTTGGTCACTGGGCAAATACCAACCATCAGGACAGGCCATTTTAGCAGCCTCCCAATTATATACAACTCCGTATTTTTTGTAATTGTATGTTTCCTTTGCTTCAGCAACATTGGTTCCTCTATAATTATAAACATAGAAATACTCAATGGTATCTGATCCTTGTGAGTAAGGACTCACATATGGTAGATAAGCTAAGTTCTCTGCCATCCACATTTGCTCTCCTATTTTAGCAGTTTTGTATGTCTTATCGTCCTGGTCAGTGCAACCAACAAACTCAATTTCATAATTCTTTGAATCCGTTGGGGAATCAGTTATTGTTGTGTAATACCAACCTCTTGTACATTCAAATGACAATACATCTCCCATTGTAAAAGCAAGGCTGTTTATGCCTTCCTCACCTTTATAATTATTTGAAACAATCATCCCATTTGTGGAGGCATTTCCTCCTGAATGAACAATACTTGTCAGGTAATTATTTGCCTCTAAACAAATAGCTCTTATGCTTCCTTTTTTAGATTCTCCTCTAATATCTAAATAATAAGCCCCTGGAGCAGATACTGACATCGTAAAAACGTGGTTTCCCGGTTCCAAATAGAAGTTTGTTTGAAATAATTGCTGACCAATAATATTCCTCAAAGCGAAATATACATTTCCAGTTTCTGGCAGTTTGATTGCAAATGATGAAGAACCCTGAAAAGGATTTGGAAAAAGACTGATATTAAAAGCTAGTTCATCAAGATTCTGTTTCCCAGTGCTGGGTTCTAATAAAAGTGTTTCATTTCCTCGAAAGTTGACTGATTGGCCAGTTGCTAAATTTGTGGCAGTTACCTGGTCAACTATCGTTGATTCACCTATTCCAGTGAATGTGAGGTGTATTTCCTGGCCTTTAATTGTCATTATCCAGCATAGCAAAATACATAGGATGATTGATTTCTTCATGACTTGTAAGGTTTTGTAGCCAAAAAGTTACGACATATTGAAATACTGACCAATAAAAGCATTCATTATCAGAACTGTGACAATGAAGACTTCAACAAGATTTGTTAAGATTGAGACAAGAAAATCCCTGTATCACTACACCATTTCGACAAATCAGGGACTATCTCAGGTTACCAATAGTAACCCTCCACTGAGAGTAAGAGCGCCCAATTACGTGGTACAGGATGCCTGGGAATTGTCTGGAATCAGTATTCATTACAGGCAAGATTATAGGATCTGTCGCGTCTGTAAAGTAATAATCTAAGATAACTAAAAAGTCACCAACCTAGCTAGCCAGGGAGCAGAATGCAACTCTCAATTGTAATGTTCTTACATAATTGCTAACTTACTCCCACCTAAACTAAACGGCATGAGTAAAAATCGATGTCCCGCTCATTGTGGCTGTAACAGTCATTTTGATCGCCGCTCTTTTCTGAAAGGCAGCACCATTGCTTTAGCAGGAACAGCAATACTTGGAAGTTATGGAATAAGTGGCTGTACTTCTACTTTCACACCTGCATTTGCACGTATCCGCCCAGCCGGACCGGGCAGTCAATATACCCCTCGCATTAAAGCGGCATTTATTCGTCGAAAAGAGGATTATGGTATGTGGTGGCCTGGGGCTGTTTATGATGGAGAAGCAGCCAGAGAGAAGTATACAAAACTCATCAGAGAAACGGCAGATGAAAAGGGTATCGATCTCTCTTTACGAGCTGAACCAATATTCAGCCATGCCGAAGCCGATCAGTGGATCGCTGAAGCTCAGAAGCAAGAAATTGACGGACTGGTACTTCTGCTGCTCGACAGACAGCAGCATACCTGGCCCACCGTGCAAAAAGCAACAGATTCCGGTATCCCATCGGTAATCTTCTCGCCTCTGGGAACCTCATTCACCACAAATACGGTTGGTTTAGCAGAAAAACCCGGGAGTATTATCTATTCTACCAACGATTTTTCTCAGGCACAATATGGGCTTCAAATGCTTAAAGCCGCAGCACGAATGCGCCGGTCCAGATGTCTTGTAATTGCCGGGAAGCAGGAACGTGTTCAACAACTTGCCGATACAGGGATTACTTTGCAGTATATTCCAGCTGATCGATTTCTGGAAACATATAATTCATTAAAAGTGGATGATGAGCTGGAGAATATGGCAGATGATTACATTCGGCAATCGAGAAAACAGGTGGGAGCTACACGCGAGGATGTAATCAATGGGATTAAGAGCTATAAAGTGGCAGGATCCTTACTGGAAGAGTATCAGGGCGACGCCATTTCTATGGACTGCCTGGGAGCCCTTGCTAACGAACCAATCAGCTTGCCCTGTATCTCCTGGTCAAGGATGAACGACGATGGTATTCCAGCTGCCTGTGAAGCTGATACCGGAGCAATCGCTTCACAAATCATTGTGCACTATTTGTTTGATCGTCCTGGTTTTCAACAAGATCCAGTAGCAGACACATCAGATAACACCCTTATCGGTGCGCATTGTTCAAGTCCAACGCGTTTAAATGGCTTTGACCAGGACCCTGAACCATTTGACCTGACACATCACCATGGGAATCGGGATGCTGTACCACGTACGATCTGGAAAAAGGGCCAGCGAATCACTTGCTTCGATTTCATGCCTGCACCATTAAATTCACAAGAATCATCAAAAATCCTTGTATCAGCCGGAACGGTGGTCGGAAATATGAATGTTCCTCCCAGTGGCGGTTGCGTGGTGTCAGTCAAAGCCAAAATGGATGGTAATCATAACATACTCGCCTACCCAGGTTTCCATCAACTATTCTTTTATGGTGATTACGTAAACCAATTAACAGACTTCAGCCAACTCTGTGGCTTCCAAACTACACGGGTAACATAATAAACACGATTCCGAATGGAAGCATGGCTGTTTCTCTTGTTGGGAGGGAAACGCTGGAAGAGAGATTCAAAGTTTCACGGAGCATATAAGATGTTATATTGTCGCCCCTATAGTTAATTTCACTCTAGACTTCACGACCCATCATTGCTGATATTTTCGCCAGATCCTCCCAAAAATGGTTCGACAATTCTCCGGTCGTCTCCACAGATGAAGATCAACCACTTATCGATTTTGTTCGGTAGGTGGTTTTTTCGTGTCTGCCATTATTATGCAATGGTTTGGGATGGTAGAAGAGGGTTTGTATATATTTATACAGACACACTACCATCTCTGATTTTGTTTAAGAAGAGTCTCGGCTCACGACCTGGTGAGCCCTCTCCAAACAATCAAACACTTAACCAATATAACTGGGTAAGTGTTTCTTTATGGGCATCCAGATTTTTGCCAGGTTGGAGTAGATAGATATTCTGCTTAATTAAGACAGTCAAATCTTTGCCTCATTGGGTTATTGAAACTTTTGTAGTTTTACCGGAAATTGTAAAAGCTTGAACTTATTTAAATTTGTCAATAAAACCTGAAAAACACTTTGAAGCTTCTTAGACTTTGGGATCACAAATAGCCTGAACACGTATAAAAGACATTGTACAGCCCGAGATCATTTGGCTAGGCTCATTGAAAAAAAATATAGAGCTAATGATTTGCCAGTGAAATCGATCAACAATGCTTTCATCCGAGATTTTGAATTGTACTTTCGGGTTGACAGGAACTGCAACAACAATTCCACTGTTAAATACCTAAAAAAAATCAGAAAGATTATCAATTTTGTTCTAGCAAATGATTGGATATCTAAAGATCCATTTACCGGTATCAAGTTCCATTACGAGAAAACTGACTGGCCGTTTTTAGCAGACAGTGAGCTTGAGGTCATTGAGAACAAAAGCCTATCCATGCCTCAACCAAAGAGACGAATAGTATGCAAAAGTTGAAAAAGAGCTGCTTGGAATTATCATACTATAAACTTCCCGTCATTTTACGGAAGTTGGTATTAAAAAAGTCCTGTGCCCGAATGGGAATGGGCGAAATATCATTCTTGCAAGAGCACTAATCAGACAGAATTCGGTATAATTCTATGTTTAAATAATAGTGCTTGCCTTCCAGAACCTTTTTCTCCAATACCTGCATTTCACATAAATCGTTCAGATATTTTCTAGCTGTCTTCTCTGCATAAATCCCGGAGTTAACCAAATGATTCACTTTTGTAAATGGCTCAGTGAAGATAAATTCTATTAGATTTTCTGGATTTAGAAATCTTCCTTCTGATTTCACATGATTTAAAATGGAATCTTTTGCAGAGACAATTTCATTTATTTTATTGAAAGTTAAGGTTGAGGTTTGCTCTACTGCCCTTAACATAAACAATATCCATTCCTTCCATCTTCCCCTCTGGGAGACTCCTTGCAGACACGAATAGTAATCATTCTTATGATCTAAAATGTATCGACTCAAAAACAAAACAGGATAGTCTAATAAGTTTTTTGCTGTTAAGTAATGAATATTAAATACTCTTCCTGTCCTACCATTCCCATCCCGAAAGGGGTGAATTGCTTCAAATTGATAATGTGCAATTGACATTTTTAATAAATAGTCAATTCTATATTGCTCATCGTTGTTAATGAAATTATATAGATTTTCTAATTTTTCCTCAATGATACCTTTACCTCTGGGAGGTGTATAGATTACTTTTCCTGAAGTGGATCCAGTGCCTCCTTGTTTAATTGTTGTTTCAATAAATGGCGGGCGTACTTTATCTGAGGTCTGTTTGATTTCTTGAAATACTTTGGTGAAATATTCTTGACTAAAGGACCCTCCATCTTTCAAGTAATTAAATCCTGACCATAAAGCCTCTCTATAGCGGAGAACTTCTTTTGAAGCACCTCTGGATTGAGAGTTTCGGTCACTGTACTCTTTGTATAGTTCATCATCAGTAGTGAAGATATTCTCAATTTCACTCGATATCTTTGCTTCCTGAAGACTGATCGTGTTTATCAGTAATCCTTGATTTGGGATAACCACACTTCTACCCTGAAGTTTTGCTAATGCGGCTTTTGCATCTCCAAGTTTCTTCAGAATTTCTATGGTTTCATGGAGTTCTTCCTTAATCGGCAGATTCGGGAGTTCATTCCAGGGAACAGTTCTGTCAGGGTTAATCTGATACAAAACTTCAGACATAATATTCTTTTGGTCAAATATACTAAACTTTGACAACATGCGGTAAATTATCGCAATATTACCGTTTGGGGTGTAGTTTGACGGTAAATACTAAAACAGGGAAGGATCATACAGTAAATGTTATAATTATTACTGTATGCAGTTTTTTTGACGGTTATGGCTCATGAAAAAATGGATTATAGCTCGAAAATGCGAGAATATGAGCTAAAGATAGTAAGTTGATGAGCTAGAAGCTTGAAAGATGTTAGATTATAGAGAACAAAAGATTATTGATTTCATTGAGGATTCCAGTGCTTGCTCATCCAAAGAAGTTTTTGATGGTGTGGCTTTACCGTTGAGTTACGCAACATTTTAGCGCCTTCTGACTAAGCTCATTTCCGCATATTATCTTTCAATAACAGGAATAGGTAAAGGCACAAAATTCCGAATATCCCCTGTTTATCAGGTTATCCGGCCAATTGATATAGGCACCTATTTTAGACAATCCGATGCAATTGATTGAGTCAATAGTAAATTCAACTATCTAAATACTATAAAGATATCTGTTAAAAGATGTTAAGAATTACTTATTTCATGTATTCACATGAATTTTTATGCCAATTTTAGAATTGAACAACAAGATCTATCATGAAAAATCTAAAAACCAAAAACACTTTATCAATTATTCTTCTTCTGATACTCTCATTTATAGGATCTAATACTGTAATTGTGGCACAGGACAGACTTCCAAATATGCCAGGCTATGACAGATATACCGAGATGAGTCCAAAGATCAGGGGTTCTGTAATTATGGGAACCGTTAATGTTAGTTGGGCGGAAGATATGAAATCTTTTACATACAGTTTTAACGGGAAAAATTACAAATATAATTTAGCCACTAATAAAAAAACCGAAGTTGAAGGAGCAGGAGAACAAACTCGAGGACAATCACGATTTGCCAGAGGAAGAGGTACGGGTGAGAGACCACAGAGAGGTAGGCAATATACATCAGCAATTTCCCCAGACGGGAAATTGAAAGCCTTTTTTAAGGATAATAACATGTGGGTAAGCAATCCTGATGGAACTGATGTCAAGGCAATTACAACAAAGGGTAAGGGCAAAATTAAGTATGGAACAGCAAGCTGGACCTATGGAGAAGAGCTGGGTCAAAGGCATGCAATGTGGTGGTCACCAGACAGTAAAAAAATTGCGTATTATCGTTTTGATGAAACAGATGCGAAAGATTATTATGTATTACACAATCAGACTAAAATTCAGGACTCTGTTGATGTTGAATCATATGTGAAAGTTGGATCAGAGAATCCACCTGTTGACCTATTTGTTTATGATTTAGAGACAAAAAAGGAGACCAAATTTGATGTAAGAAATGGCAAGCCTTTTGGAAATTACCTTGTAGGAGAATACATATATGGCATTAACTGGGCACCTGTTGGGATGGAACTTCTTTTTCACCGCACAAATCGTAAGCAGGATATTATGGAATGGTGTGCAGGAGACCCTGTTACCGGAGAATGCCGTGTCATTATTCATGAAGAATGGTTAGCAAGCTACACATCTAACTCTCCTTCGATCAGATACCTCTCCGACAATAATCGTTTTATCTGGACTTCTGAAAGAACGGGTTATAAAAACTTTTACTTATACAATTTAAGTGGTGAATTACTTGTCACTCTTACAAATCATAATTTTGAAGTTTCCAATATTGTTAAGATTGATGAAGAAGCTGGTGTACTATATTACATGGCTCGTAGTGGTGATAACCATATGAAAATGCAATTCCATAAGGTTAGACTTGACGGAAAAGATGACCAACAATTAACCGATCCGGCTTATAACCATAGAGTACAATTATCTCCTAATTCAAAGTATTTCATCGATGTAGCTCAAACACACAATATTCCACCGGTATCAACACTTGTTAAGACTAAAAATGGTAAAGTACTGGCTGAACTGGCACAAAGTGATATGACAAAGTTCAATGAACTTGGACTTAAAACAGTTGAAATGATTACATACAAAGCAACTGATGGAGAAACAATTTTATATGGAATGCTACACTTCCCCTCCAATTTTGATCCAGATAAAAAATATCCTATGCTGATTGGTGTTTATGGTGGTCCTGAAACCAATGCAGCAAGAGAGAATTTCACTTTACCAAGTGCACGGACTGAATATGGTTTCCTTTATGGTGGTTTTGATTCACGAACTGCTGCTGGCCGGGGAAAAGAGTATATGGATCCAACATACGGTAACCTTATCAAGCTTGAAATAGCCGACATGGCTGAAGGAGTAAAATCTTTATACGATAGACCATATTTTAATAAGAACAAAGTTGGTATTTCTGGAACATCTTATGGAGGTACTTCATCGGCTGCAGCAATTTTACAGCATCCGGATGTTTATCAGGCAGCATGTGCAAATTCAGCTGTTACAGATTTCCGACATTATGATGATATATACGCTGAACGTTATTGTGGGCTATTAAAAACCAACTTAGCAGGTTATGAAGCCGGTTCACTAATGAATTATGCTGAGAATCTCAAAGGAGATCTTATGATTTATTACGGTACACAGGATAATAATGTTCATCCCTCCAATTCACTGCAACTAATTCAGGCACTACAAAAAGCTGGAAAATATTTCCAGGTTCAGGTTGGTCCAGACAGAGGACATACAGGTTTGAATGGTAGCAGAATGATGGAGTTCTTTATTGAGAGCCTTGTACTTAAATAGGGAATGGCATAGCTTTGAAAAGGCATTCCACCGCAAGTGGGTGCCTTTTCTCACATCTATCCAGGTATCTTAAAAATATACAATTGTCGACCAGAACCAAAATTTCCAACACTTTCGCTTACTGAGATTTTCAGATAACGAACGGTTGGATGAGTGTCGAAATTAAAGATTTTTACTTTGTCATTTTTTTCCCAGATAAATGCGCCGGCTTCAGTCCATTCTTGCTTATCATTGCTGTAATAAACCTTCCCTTTTAGAAGAGTTCCATTTCCGCCACCAGATCTTGGCAAATATTCCAGTTTGTCCAACTGATTAGTCGAATTCAGGTCAATAGTCATTTCAAATGGAGTTGCCTTTTGGCCCCATTTTGTATGCCACATGCGGCTTTCATCAAAATCAAATAGTTTTGAAACCTGCTGCCCACCTTGATGCTTAGCTGTAGCTTCAGCTTTTATGTCTTTAATGGCGAATGTGAGAGGATCAATTTTTGTTTTTGCTGTAAAGGTAAGCCAGTCAGATGCTCCACTTTTATTTACGGCCCGCAGCTTATAATCGTACTCTGTTTCCGGACTTAGATCTTCGAACACAAAGCTTGTACCTTTAATGGTAGAATAGAGCATATCATTAAAGGCTATCTCATAATAATCGGAATTCTGTACTTCGTCCCATGTTGGTTCCAGACTAAAGGCTTCTGCATTAGCCTCCAATACCCCAGCATTTTTTGGTGCAGATAATTCACCAGTGCTACTACAATCCATATCCTCAGGTGCAAAACGGTATCCTTTTATTTCTAGAGATATTAAGTTCATCGTGATATCCATAGCATTCACTTTAACTAAAAGCTGTGGATTTTTCACAATTAGTATATTTTCAAATTCGCTCCCTTTTGTGGCAAACTTATTCAAATCCGGAGCGGGACTATAGAAATATACATTCTCTCTACTTTCGAACTCTACAAGAGATAATACCTCAGCAAGTTTTAGCTTCCTATTGCCAACTTTTGCTATAATCTTCTTAGGTTCCTCTGTGACATTAATTCTAAATTCCGTAGATTTTTCTTTTACAAAACCTTCGAAATCACCTTTTGAAGCATGAACAATCACTCTTGCTATATTCCCTTTTTTAACTTCTGATTCGATTAAGGTAGTGACAGCCTTTCCTGATTTATAGGCATTTGAAACTCCATCATCATTATATTCTATGAACGACGATTTTTCTCCCGGATAAATCTCATAGATCCTTAGTCTTTCATTGATCTCAGAAACATTATTATTTGGATTGATCATCGGAATAATTGCCCCACTTTTTACAAAAACAGGCAATTTCCAGATTGGGCTTTCAACATGATTGATGACGCGATTCCCCTCGTATGCATCCCCTGAAAAATAATCTATCCAGGTACCCTCAGGTAAATATACTCCGTTCCTGATATCGTTTCCATCCATATCACTGGCTGTCTCCTTATATATGGGTGCAACTAAAAAGTATGGACCATACATAAATTGATATTGTGTAGCTTTTCCCTGGGTATACGAATTCTTAGATTCCAGGAACATAGCTCTTATCATTGGCAAGCCATCCACAGCTTCTTTTGCGATACTGTATGCATAAGGCATCAGTTCCGATTTTAGTTTTAGGTAGCTTCTGTTTATTGAGATTGCAGGCTCACCCAAAGCATCTGGGTATTTAGGGTTCGAGCCCCAGCCATCCATATTTAACTGCATGGGTGTAAATGTTTTCCACTGAAAATCTCTTATATTCACTATAGAATTCTTTCCTCCAAAAATACCATCCATATCAGATGTAATATTGGGCTGCCCAGATAAACCTGCGCCAATATAGGTCGGTATATGAAAACGAATATACTCCCAAAAACCACCCACCTGGTCACCAGACCAAATTGATGCATACCTCTGTGTACCCGCCCAGCCATCGATAGAAATAATAAAGGACCTCGCGTTTTCACCGTGTTTAGCCATAATTCCAGAAGCATACCCTACTCCATTGAGCCCGAATGAATAACCGGGGCCCACCCAGGCTACATCAGTTTTTAACACTCTCACACCGGCATCATGAACTTCTTTGACTATATCTCTTTGCAATAGGGCGCTTACACTATCAATGGGATACAGGTCTGATTGGGTCCATAATCCAATTTCTACCCCTTTCTCTCTGGCATAGTCACCAAATTCTTTTAGGTTCTGAATATTACCATCAAGCGTTTCTGTTTGTCCATAGCCAGCTCCATATCCATCATTTGGCAGGATCCAGCCAAAAGGCATGTCTGCTTTTTTATAGCGGTCTATCACTGCTCTTGCAGAAAACTGGTAATTATTTAATTCACCATTTAAAGACTCTTTTATTCCTGCTGTATCTCTCTGACTTTCTTTATACTGCTTTCCATCCTCAAATAAAATGCCCGCTGAATCTTCCTTCCAAAAGTCACGATTATACGCATTCAAATGACCTTCATAGAAGCCAAATTTTGGCAATAGAATTGGATTCCCTGTTAGTTGATAAAAATCGTCTAGCAATGCTGCCGGCGATTCGTTAATCATGAAAAAGACATCCAGATAGTCTGTGTTATGCCTCAACTTAACACTACCCATAATTTCTGATCCAAAATCATATTTCCCTTTTTTGAAGGTATACCACATAAATCCATAGCCCTTTGATGACCAATAGTATGGGCTTGGAGAAGCTACTCCCCCATCCGTCCAGGTACTAAGGTTCTCTATAGCAATCGATTTTCCTTTATGGGAAAAACGGCCATTTTGCACTCCTCCACCATAAAAGTATTCGTTGCGATACTCTTTAAAACTTAAAGTAACTTGATCTTCTTCGAAAACTGGCAAGGCTGCCTCCTGCAAAACCACTGAATTTGTTTGGCGGTTAATTACGCTAAACAAGGACGTGCTATGATCAAAAACAATTTTGATTTTTTCGGTGGAAATATGCAACTCATTCTCAGTATCAGATACAGTTATATTCGCAAGCTTATTCCTTGGATTAGTCACCAAGATATGGGCTTCCGGTTCTGCTTGTGGCGCACGTATCCCTTCTCCGGAATTATCCTGAAAAAGTCGGAAAATATTATCCCCATAAAAGTCAACGAGTAACTTCTGGTCATTGGAAAAAGAAACCTCTACCGTAGTCGCATTTATCTTCTTTGCCTTAATAGTTTTATAATTGTCTTGTGCCCCTTGATTCGCTTGAAGATTGCTGAATGTTATACATACAAGTAGGGTAAGAAAAAAACTAATAAAGCTTTTAAAGCCTTTGATATTAGAAGCTTGTTTACTATTCATCTGTTTTGCTTTGATGTAAAAATAACTCAATATTATTTGGCTCACTAAATTCTTAAGTTAAAAAAAGTTGTGTAGCCTCTCATTTTGCGATCTATCTGATAAAATGTTCAGAGATGAGCTTTTTATAGGTCTTAATTTGTCTTTAACACATATTATTTTGATAATTATTTGTTTTAGTTCAATTGTAAATTACATTTACAGATACATAACTCTTAATTATTATTATATGAAAAGACTTCTACTTCTTCTATTTGCTATCGGAATGCTCAGTTATTCTGATAGTTACTCTCAGTCCAACACCCTTAAGGGCAATGGCGAGGTGTTTTATCATACAACATTTGACTGGGAAAATCCTGCAGATGAAAAGGGATGGACAGCTCCAGAGGGATTTTATTTTGAAGATCCTGATGACACTGGATACAATTGGCAATGGTATCCCAATGATAGTTTGCATGCTCAGTTTGTTAATGAACCCCCCATGGGATCAAGTTCACCTGAAGACGGGCACCTTGCTTTACAGCTAAACCTCTACAATAATTTCCTTGATCCAAGAACTAATGTGAATAATGCGGTTGTATTTCCTATAATGGATTGTAGTGAGCACAGCTCAGTTATCGTGAGATATGAAACGCAATTCATGTCTTACTCTACAACATCAGGTATGGAAATGCTAATCTCAAATGATGCTGGAGTTCACTGGGCAACATATAATGTTGGTTTTGGTGGCGGACATAAAGCACGTCCAAATGGTGTTGCTGCAGGTGATGTGGCTATTTTTGAGGCCAATATCTCTGATGTTGCAGCAGGAATGTCTGAGGTTATTATTAAAATCAATTGGTCAGCTACCAGTCTGTATTTTTGGCTAATTGATGATTTCCAATTGCTTGAAGCCTGGGATCATGACTTGCAGATAAAATATTTTACCGTAGAATGGGACGATGGTGATGATGGAACTGTTGAAAGTTATACCCATAATTTACCAATTTCTCAACTAGGAGGAGCCCTAACTAATTTTGAATCAGCAGTAGTTAATTTTGGTGAAATTGATCAATGGGGTACTAACCTTAATGTTGATATCAGTAAAAATAACCAGAGTATTTGGAACAATTCAACTGAACCTATGGCTTTAGATGTTCTATCGATAGATACAGCCATTGTAGCTGAATCGTTTACACCGACGGAATTTGGGCATTACAAAATCACTTATGATTTTGGGTCGGAAGAGACTGAACAGACGCCAGAAAATGATATAGCCGAAGCATTCTTTAATATAACAGACTCGCTATATTCACGTTGTGATGATACAGCAGATGAATCATTCGTTTGGGGACTTGATGGTTATGGAACTGAAGGAGAACCAAATGAGCAGCATTTTGTTGGAGCTATATTCCCGATCTATGGAGATACGGAGATAGATGCAATCTCAGCATACGTTAGCGGAGGATTAGCCGATGGGGAGATTGAATTCAGGATGGCCTTGTATATTTTACCTCCTCTTGAAGATGAAGATCAAACACCAATTGAATGGTTAACATCGGAGCTTGTAGTACTTGATTCAGCCATGCATAATACCTGGGTAACTTTGCCTTTGGATAAAGATGGTGAATCTGAATTTCTTCTGGAAGGAGATATTTGTTATGCTGGTGTAGAATACTGGAACTGGCATACCGAAAATATTCCATATAAAAGATACCAGAATTTTGCCATTGGTGCAGACACAGGAATAGATATCAATGATCCTGTTTCTATTGTCAGGACTGCTCCTGAAAATAATTTTGGACAGGGAATCACACAAGGCAGAAAGTTGATGGTTAGAATGATTCTTAACGATCATTCAAACCTCATTGATGGTGTTGACTTAAGTAACTCTCTGAGCACTCTAGATCAAAACTATCCTAATCCATTTGTCGGAAATACAACAATCAGCTATGAGTTGGGACAAGCATCTGATGTAAGTGTTAAAGTAACTGATATAACTGGCAGAATTGTAATGAATCTTGATGAAGGTAATCAACCTGCAGGATCACATACTCTAACTATTAATGCTGAGAATCTTGAATCAGGTGTATATTTCTATACACTTAAAGCAGGACAGTTTATTCAAACCAAGAGAATGGTAATAAACTAGAAATACGCTGTAAAGGATAATAAAAAAAGCTTGCCAAATGGTGAGCTTTTTTTGTTTTGGTTTAATATAAGAGTTGTTTGAAACTGTAAACGTGTTGATATTGACTTAATTGACACTTACTTTTATCTCTACACAAAGCTCTTTGGGAAATTTCGCATCGACCTGCTTCAACCAGCCTTTGAGAAGCTTCTCCATGTCAATTATCTTCTCTGGATATTGAGAACTCAGGTCTTTTGTTTCGCTGATGTCCTCTCTGAGATTATACAATTGTGATTCTCCGGTTTTGTAGTTAAGGAGTAATTTAAAATCACCTTTTCTTACGGCTCCTTCCATCCTACTATGCGGATAATGCCAGAAAATGGCTTCACGGTCGAGTTGACTTGTTTTGGCAAGTAAAAGATCTTTAAAACTCAGTCCATCCATGTGTTGCTCCGGTCTCAGTGGGGCTCCGGCAAACTCAAGGAAACTCGGATAAAAATCATTGGATATCAAAGGAATATCGCTGATGCTACCTGGTTTTGTCTGCCCTGCCCAGCGAACAATCAAAGGAACCCTTATTCCTCCTTCATCTAAATTATGTTTCATCCCTTTTAAAGGATAATTAGAAGTAACACTTCCCTTGCCTCCGTTATCTGAAGTGAAGATCAGAACCGTTTTCTCATCCAAGTTTAACTCTGTCAAACAATCAATTACCCGGCCTACATTTTCATCCATGTGTTGAACCATGGCAGCATAATTAGGATTATTCTGATACCGTTTCTCTCCAGGGTTGGCTTCTTTAAGGGTATCTAATCCCATGGTAAATCCATTCCCCCAATCGCCACATCAAATCCCTGATTAGCAGCCCAGTGCTCTTTTGAATAGCCAAGATGCCATTTCCCAAAATATCCAGTTGCATAGCCCTGCTCTTTAAGAGCTTCTGCAATCGTAAATTCTTGAGTGGGCAGATGTGGAGTTACAAATTCCGCATCACGCTTAGGCTCTAGCAAATAGGTGGTAATACCCGTACGGGCTGGA
>Ga0209249_1001849_pt1 | contig 18692 bp, 13 predicted proteins | sample SaaInlV_200m_DNA_4_FD_184653 | JGI IMG/M metagenome (GOLD analysis project Ga0209249, IMG submission 184653) | Marine microbial communities from expanding oxygen minimum zones in the Saanich Inlet - SI037_S3LV_200m_DNA (SPAdes) (version 2) | ecosystem: Environmental > Aquatic > Marine >...
CAAGCCAATAAGAATAACAAAAAGGGCTAAAAAACGGAGGAGAGTAACTACAGATACGCCGAATAAGTCTTTATTTTCCATTTGGGGCCTCCCTCAAATATTTTGCTGAAATATTGATGGTGGCCCATTTTAACAGAAATAAAAAACCTTAACAACTGGATAGTGGAAGGAACCCCGGGTAAGGGCTTTTGTTTTTATAGGTAACAACCTTGCGGTTGATCGACCTAGGAGATGAAAGTCTCCCTAGAAAGGAGGTGATTCAGCCGCAGCTTCCGCTACAGCTACCTTGTTACGACTTCGTCCCAATCGCTAGCCCCACCTTGGGCGACTGCCTCCCTTACGGGTTAGCCCGTCGACTTCAGGTGTTTCCAACTTTCATGACGTGACGGGCGGTGTGTACAAGGCCCGAGAACGTATTCAACGCAGTATTGCTGACCTGCGTTTACTAGCAACTCCGACTTCATGCAGGCGAGTTGCAGCCTGCAATCCGAACTGAGGATGGCTTTGTGAGATTAGCTCCGGATCGCTCCTTCGCAACCCTCTGTACCACCCATTGTAGCGTGTGTGTAGCCCTAGACGTAAGAGCCGTGCTGACTTGACGTCATCCCCACCTTCCTCCCCGTTTCGCGGGGCAGTCTCGCTAGAGAAATCAACTAGCGACAAGGGTTGCGCTCGTTGCGGGACTTAACCCAACACCTCACGGCACGAGCTGACGACAGCCATGCAGCATCTGTCATAACGCCCCGAAGGGACACTTGGTTTCCCAAGCTAGCATTAAAATGTCAAGTCTAGGTAAGGTTCTTCGCGTATCGTCGAATTAAACCACACGCTCCGCTGCTTGTGCGGGCCCCCGTCAATTCCTTTGAGTTTTAGCCTTGCGGCCGTAGTCCCCAGGCGGGATACTTATGGCGTTAGCTTCGGCACGGAAGGGGTCGATACCCCCCATACCTAGTATCCATCGTTTACGGCGTGGACTACCCGGGTATCTAATCCGGTTCGCTCCCCACGCTTTCGCCCCTCAGCGTCAGAAACAGCCCAGGAAGCCGCCTTCGCCACTGGTGTTCCTCCCGATATCTACGCATATCACCGCTACACCGGGAGTTCCGCTTCCCCCTGCTGTCCTCAAGCTCACTAGTATCAAGTGTCCCCTCCCAGTTAAGCCGAGAGATTTCACACCTGACTTGGTGTGCCGCCTGCGGGCCCTTTACGCCCAATAATTCCGGATAACGCTCGCCACCCACGTATTACCGCGGCTGCTGGCACGTAGTTAGCCGTGGCTTATTCATTAGGTACCGTCCTTGCTCGTCCCTAATAAAAGAGCTTTACAACCCGAAAGCCTTCATCACTCACGCGGCGTTGCTGCATCAGGGTTTCCCCCATTGTGCAAGATTCCTTGCTGCTGCCTCCCGTAGGAGTCTGGGCCGTGTCTCAGTCCCAGTGTGGCTGATCATCCTCTCAGACCAGCTATCGATCTCAGCCTTGGTAGGCCTTTACCCCACCAACAAGCTAATCGAACGCAGGCCCCTCCAAAGGCGCCCCCGAAGGAGCTTTCACTCTCAATTTGACTTGAGAGCCTACGCGGTATTAGCCCCGATTTCTCGGAGTTGTCCCCCGCCTAAGGGTAGGTCACCTACGCGTTACTCACCCGTCCGCCACTATCTTACCGAAATAAGACCGTTCGACTTGCATGCATAAGGCACGCCGCCAGCGTTTATCCTGAGCCAGGATCAAACTCTCTTTTTAAAAAAAGTTTGTTTAAAAGAATTGTTCTTGACCCTATTTTCCTTCCACTATCCAATTGTTAAGGTGCATTAAAGTGTTCTTCACACAAAATATTATTCTACGCGTTTTTGGTGCTCTTGTCAACATGTTTTCCACTCAAAATGGTAGCATATTCTTTAAATTGCCAAGTTTGGGCAATATTCCTCTTCCCTTGGACATCTGCTTCATCATTTTCTGCATCTGTCTAAACTGATTAAGAAGCTGATTTACATCCTGAGTTCTGGTGCCGCTGCCGGCAGCAATTCGCTTTCTTCTTGAACCATCTATAATATCGGGATTATGCCGTTCCTTAGGCGTCATGGAATAGATAATAGCCTCTATCCTGGCCATCTGCTTCTCATCTAGCTGCGCATCTTTGATCTTGGACATACCGGGAATCATACCCATGAGTTGCCCCATGGAACCCATCTTTTTTATCTGTTGGTACTGATCCAGAAAATCCTCCAGATCGAATGAGGCCTTCTTTATCTTCTTTTCGAACTTCTCCATCTTCTGCTTGTCGAAATTCTCCTCGGCCTTCTCGATAAGGGTAAGCATATCGCCCATACCCAGAATACGCGAGGCCAGCCGGTCGGGATAAAACACCTCAAGGCCATCCATCTTCTCTGATACTCCCATAAACTTGATGGGTACACCAGTAACTGACTTCATGGAAAGAGCCGCGCCTCCGCGGGCATCTCCCTCTACTTTGGTCAAAATAAGACCGGTCAGACCCACCTTTTTATCGAACTCCTCGGCAATGTGTACCGCGTCCTGTCCGGTCATGGCGTCGGCCACCAACAGCACTTCGGTGGGATCAAGAGTCTTTCTGACCTGCTTAAGCTCCTTCATCAGCGGCTCATCAATGTGCAATCGACCCGCAGTATCAACGATTATCACCGAAGCTGCCATCTCTTTAGCATACTTAAGTGCGCCCTTACAGATATCAGGCACCGACTTTTTCATCTCGCTGTATACGGGAACGTTCAATTGTTCTCCAAGTGTTTTTAACTGAGTATCAGCCGCCGGGCGATAAATATCGCAGGCAACCAGTAGCGGGCGCTGCCCGGTTTTGCGCAAATGCAGTGCCAGCTTACCCGATGTTGTGGTCTTACCAGCGCCCTGCAGACCAACCATAACGATTATGGTAGGAGGATTGCTGGCTTTTAGCAATTGGCTCTGTCCGCCACCCAGGATATTGGTCAGTTCCTCGTTAACGATTTTGATAACCTGCTGACCCGGTGTAAGACTTTCCATCACGGCACCAGCAAGAGCACGTTCCTTTACGCGGGCAACAAAATCCTTGACCACCTTGAAGTTCACATCGCCCTCAAGCAGCGCTATTTTAACCTCACGCAGTGCCTGATCAACGTCTTTTTCAGAAAGGCGCCCCTTGTTGCCAAGCCACTTGAATACATTGCCCAGCTTGCCCGATAATACTTCAAACATATCGATCCTTTAATAAAAATGGTCCAAAATAAGAATGTACCAAAATGCACCATCAAGTCAAGAGTACATTTTGCGGTACATTATGTGTCTAGATACTCTCTTTTAATTGCTGCGCCAGTGCTACGGTCACGCCATCGACTTTAGACAATTCCTCAATAGAAGCATCGCGCATTTTTGCAACAGACCCGAAATGTCTCATCAAAGCTTTTTTCTTTTTGGGGCCGATTCCCTGCACCTCGTCCAGCACCGATTTCACGGCGCTTTTGGCGCGCACTTTGCGATGATAGGTGACCGCAAATCGATGTGCCTCATCGCGTATGCGCTGCAACAGATACAGAGCCTGTGAAGTAGCAGGAAGCGTAACCGGATCATCCTGTGTCGGTAGAAATACTTCTTCGTTTTCCTTGGCAATACTGGCCGGAGCAACAGTGTCAATTCCTCGCGTTTTCAAAACGTCGATCGCCACACCCAGGTGTCCCTTGCCACCATCGATAAGCAGCAGATCAGGCATTACCGCCCAGCTACTGCCTTCCTCAGGCGATGAAGCCGCACGTACAAAGCGACGCAGCAGCACCTCGCGCATCATGGCGTAATCATCAACGCCATCAACCATCTTTACACTGAAACGGCGATACTCAGACGATTTTGGCTTGCCATCAATAAAAACGACCATGCTGCCCACCGCAGACGTTCCCTGTATGTTGGATATGTCGTAGCACTCAATGCGGTTAGGAAGTTTGGGTAAGGAGAGCTTTTGCTGAAGTTCCAGCAGAGCCTCAGCGGTTTTGCCCGCCTCAGACAGCTTGCGAACTTTGCGCTGCCGGAGCAACTGGGTGGCATTCTGCGTTGCCATATCAACCAGATATTTTTTAGCTCCACGCTGTGGCTCAAGTATATTGACTTTTGCCCCGCGTTTGGCTGTAAGCCACTCGGCCACAGCCTCCGAATCATCAGCCTGATGCGCAACCAGAATGTGTGGGGGAATGGATGAGGCCGAACCATAGAACTGCTTGATGAAGCTGGACATTATTAACGCCGGGTCTTCATCACGGGTGCCTCCCAGTATGAAATGCTCGTTGCCAATAAGCTTGCCGCGGCGAACAAAAAACACCTGCACGCAGGCCTCGTCGTCCTGGCGTGCATAACCGATAACATCTTCATCCACCGCTTTTACCGATACAACCTTTTGCCGCTCTACTACCTTTTCTATGGCCTGTAACTGGTCTCGGATAACGGCGGCCTTTTCGTAATCCTGACTTTCTGAGGCTTGCTCCATCTTGCGCTTGAGTTGAGCAACAATACGATCCTGCCTGCCCTCAAGGAAAAGTATGACCTGTCTTATTACCTCATCATATTCCTGCCTGCTTACAGCACCAATGCAGGGAGCAACACAGCGGTTTATGTGATATTCCAGACAGGGGCGGCTATCCGTCCCGGTAATCTTCTTGCGGCAGGTGCGATACGGAAACAGCTTTTTTACCAGATTCATGGTAATGCGAACTGACATACCGCTGGCATACGGACCGAAGTACATGGAACCGTCACGCTCAAGCCGCCGGGTAACATAAACACGCGGCCAGTCCTCGTTCAAGCTGACCTTGAGGTAGGGATAGCTCTTGTCATCCTTAAGCCTGACATTGTAATACGGCTGGAACTTTTTAATCAGGTTGCACTCAAGAAATACAGCCTCAAGCTCCGAATCGGTAACCACAATTTCAAGATCGGCGGCCACAGCCATGAGGCGGCGCACCTTGGGTATCAGGGTTTCTGTTGCGGCAAAATAGGAGCTTACCCTTGAGCGAAGATTAAGCGCTTTGCCTACGTAGACAACTTTATCTGACTTATCCTTGAATAAGTACACGCCCGGTAAAACAGGCAAGGTTTTGAGGCGACCTTTCAGGCGATGCATTATTTAACTTAAACTTTCTTTTTTTTGCCCTCTCCAATGCGAGCTACGCTTAACACGCCGACCACCTTTTCCAGCTTGGTAAGAAGACGACTGAGCTGCTTGATATCGGTAATATGCATGGTGATATAGATATGAGATACTCCGTCATCATGCTCAACCGTACTGACGGCACCTATGTTAACACCCTCATCAGAAACAAGTGTTGTGATATCGCGAAGCATGGCAAGGCGGTCTTCGGCCTCTATCTTAACTGATACGGGATACGACTGGCCGGCGTGGCCCCACTCCACAGTAACCAGCCTTTCCTTTTCATCCTCGTTAAGCACATTCGGACAATCCTTGCGGTGTACAGTTATACCACGCATGCGCGTAATAAAACCTATGATCTCATCTCCCGGCACCGGATTGCAGCAGTTGGCCACATGTGTAAGCATATCGCCCACGCCCATTACCCTGATGGAGGAGGCCACCTCGGGCGGTTGCGCCATGATTTTGGGGCCGGCCTCAGGCTCATCGGATGGAGTGCTCAGCTTTGAAACGATTTGATTGGTGCTGACCTCTCCGCAACCAAGCGCCACCAGAAAATCTTCCAGATCATCATAGTTAAACAACAGCGCTATTTCCTCCTGATGACCAAGAGGAATGCCAAGACGGCGCATCTCTTTTTCCAGTAGCGCCTTACCGTTATCAATGTTAGTGGCTTTCTCCTGACGCTTGAACCACTGCTTTATCCTGGCCTTGGCATGCGAGCTGGTAACGTATCCCAGATTGGAATTGAGCCAGTCCAGACTGGGCCCGCGATTGGTACGTGTGGACAAAATCTCAACCGTATCGCCGTTACGCAGTTTATACGTAAGTGAAACAAGTTTACCGTTGACCTTGGAGCCAATGCAGTGATGCCCCAGATCGGTGTGTATGCGATAGGCAAAATCCAGCGGTGTCGAACCGGCAGGCATCTGCTTTATCTCTCCCCCCGGTGTATAGATAAATACCTGATCACCGAACATATCTGTCTTGACCATATCCAGAAAATCAGGCATGCTAAGTTCCCGCTGCCAGTCCATAAGCTGCCTGAGCCAGGCAACCTTCTCATCAAAGCGCAGGTCATCGCCCTTGGCGCCTTCCTTGTAGCGCCAGTGAGCAGCTATGCCGTACTCAGACATACGATGCATCTCGTAAGTTCGAAACTGGATTTCCAGAGGCTTGGCGTCAAGTGCCATCACCGTGGTATGCAGTGACTGATACATGTTGTCCTTGGGATTGGCTATGTAGTCATCAAACTGGCCGGGTATGGGCCGCCAGATGTTATGCACAACACCCAGAGCATTGTAGCAATCCTTAACCTCATCAACCAGAACGCGTATGGCCAGAAGGTCGTAAATATCGCTGAACTCTTTACCCTCAAGCCCGTATTTCTGAATCTTCTTATATATGCCGTAGATGTTCTTGGGCCTGCCATAAACCTCCGCTTTAATCCCGGTTTTTTTGAGCTCCTCGTTTAAAATATCGATGACTTTTTTAATATATCGCTCGCGCACATCTCTGCGTGCTGCAACCAGTTGTGTTACTTCTTTGTATTTGTCGGGATCAAGATAGCGCAAGGAAAGGTCTTCCAGTTCCCACTCAAGCTGCCAGATACCTAATCGGTGTGCCAGCGGGGCGTAGATGTCCATTGTTTCCTGCGCAATAGAAAGCTGCCTGTCAGGCGCCAGTGCATCAAGCGTGCGCATATTATGCAGCCTGTCGGCCAGCTTGATTATCACCACTCGTATGTCCTCGGCCATGGCAATAAACATCTTGCGCAAACTCTGAATATGGGATGCGCCATCATCAACGTTTTTAACGTTTTTCTTGTGCTTAACATCCTCGCTAACCGGCTTGGCCAGCTTGCCCAGCTTGGTTACTCCATCCACAAGATGCGCCACCTCGGCACCAAAATCACGCTCTATATCAGCAGCCGATATATCGCAATCCTCTATAACATCATGAAGAAGGGCGGCGACAACGCAGTTGGCATCGAGCTTTAGATCAGCAACAATGAGGGCGGTCTGAATGGGATGTTCCAGATAGGGTTCGCCGGATTTACGCAGTTGTCCCTCGTGGCATTTAAGAGCAAAGTTATATCCATCCTGAACGAAAGAAAGAGCATCTTCAGGAAGGTATTCCTTTAGCTTTTTCTCAACAGTACCAATCTTAACCAACTTACCCTCTACCTGATAAACATTATGTCTAAAGTATACTCTTATGTCACATACCCTGCAATCGTCGTTTTTTTGCAAATTTTGCACCGTTGCTGTATTCTAATTATTGGATTAAAGGGGGGCTTTTACCTTGTACAAAGCACCACGCGGCACTTCGGATATCCTGCCGGAAGACCAACCTTATTTTATATATATCCAGGACAGAGCCGCTTACTACGCTCAACTATACGGCTATAAACCCATTGAAACACCGGTTTTTGAAGATGTTGGTCTTTTCATACGCAGTGTGGGAGAAGAAACCGACATTGTGGACAAGGAAATGTATGTGTTCGATGATAAAGGCAATTCCACGCTTGCCCTTAAACCCGAAGGCACCGCACCTGTTTGTCGCGCCTATATAGAACACGGCATGCAAAACCTGGTTCAGCCGGTCAAGTTATCCTACTTCGCCTCGCTTTTCAGATACGAACGCCCGCAGGCGGGACGTTTTCGGCAACATCACCAGTTCGGAGCAGAGGCCATCGGCGACAGTGACCCGGCGCTTGATGCAGAACTGATAGATATGATCTGGAACTTCATTACCGGGCTGGGGCTGACAAGCATTGTGCTATATATAAACAGCATAGGCTGCCCACAGTGCCGTCCGGCGTACCTTGAAAAACTTAAAAATTACTACTTAGACAAAACCGATGTAATGTGCGGCGACTGCAAAACAAGACTGGATAAAAACCCGCTTCGTCTGCTGGACTGTAAAAAGGAATCATGTTCTGCCCTAGTAGATCAAGCGCCCAAGAGCAGCCAAAACCTTTGCCCTGAATGCGCCGATCATTACGACTCCCTAAAAACCTATCTGAACCTGCTTGCCATACCCTACACAGAAAACCCCACACTGGTGCGCGGACTCGATTACTACACAAAAACGGTCTTTGAGATTCAGCCACGGGACGAAACGGGAGCGCAGGTAGCTATAGCCGGTGGCGGACGTTACGACGGACTGATCGAGATACTGGGAGGCAAACCCACACCGGCAATCGGATTCGGCTCCGGCATGGAGCGCATGGTGCTGAATTTGAAAAAACAGAGTGTGGCTATACCAACGCCAGCCCCACCAAAGGTGTTTGTGGCCTATCTTGGTAGCCAAGCCAAGCAGAAGGCAATGGGTATATGCAGGGATTTGAGAAAAAACGGCATCGCGTCCATGCAATCCTTAAGCGATAAAAGCATGAAGGCACAACTCAAACAAGCTGGAAAATCCGGAGCCACGTACACCATAATAATCGGTGAGGACGAGCTGAAAACCGGCTCAGTAACTCTGCGGGATATGTCAGAGGGAAATCAACAATCACTATCGATAAACGAGATAGTTACAATACTTAAACACAAGTAACAGAGAGAAAAGGCAAGCATTAAAAATGGCCGAGATATCAACCAAAACACTAATGACAAAGCTTGCGGGTATAGAAAAACGCTACAACGAACTGGGCGATCTTATGGCCCAACCCGAAATTTCTACCGACTTTGAGCAGATTAAAACCCTTTCTCAGGAGCAGTCCTCTATCGAGGATCTGGTTAATAAATTCAGGGACCTCAGAACCACACAGCAAAATCTTGAGGAAGCACAGCAGATGCTGGATGAAACCTCCGATGATGAGATGGCGGAACTGGCTAAAGAAGAAATTGAGACTTTAAAAGAGAAAAACGAATCACTGCTCTATGATATTAAGGTCTCACTACTACCCAAAGACCCGGCCGATAAAAAAGACGTTATCGTTGAGATTCGCGCCGGTGCGGGTGGCGATGAAGCAGCGCTTTTTGCCGCCGACCTCTACCGTGCCTACAGCCGCTACGCAATCAACAGAAAATGGAAGGTAGAGCTGATAAACAGCAACGAAAGCGGAATCGGCGGTTTCAAGGAAATAGTCTTTGGAATAAAGGGCAAAGGTGCCTACTCAAGGCTCAAGTACGAAAGCGGCGTACACAGAGTACAGCGCGTACCGTCAACCGAATCCAGCGGCAGACTGCATACGTCAACGGCCACAGTAGCGGTGCTGCCTGAGGCGGATGAAGTAGACATCGCAATAAACATGGAGGACCTCAGGATTGATACCTTCCGTGCCAGCGGTGCCGGTGGTCAACACGTAAACAAAACCTCCAGTGCCATCAGGATAACCCACGTACCCACCGGAATCGTATCGACCTGTCAGGATGAAAGGTCTCAGCTTAAAAACAAAAACAAAGCAATGTCAGTACTGCGCACCCGTCTGTACGATATAGAACTTGCCAAACAACAAGACAAAATGACATCGACACGGCGATCGCAGGTGGGCAACGCCGACCGGTCTGAGAAAATACGAACGTATAACTTCCCGCAGGACCGCGTCACAGACCATCGCATAGGCATCACAGTGCACAACCTGCCCGGTATACTCGAGGGCGAACTTGATCAGTTGATAGACACTGTGGCCACCGCTATGCAGGCCAAGCAACTGGAGGAAAGCCTGGCGTGACCATAAAAGAGGCCCTTTCTGCAACCCGCAAAACACTGGCCTCACATCACGTTGCCGAATCCGACCTGGAAGCCCAGTTACTACTACGTCACGCCACAGGACTTAGTAAAGAGCAATTGTTTATCGATATTAATCGTGAGCTAACTGATGAGCAATGCAGCGATATCGAGCTTTTAACCCAGCGCCGCATCGCCGGCACCCCCATCGCCTATATAACAGGGCATAAGGAGTTTTTTGGGCTCGACTTCACGGTTAATCCATCGGTGCTTATACCACGTCCTGAGACTGAACTTTTGGTTGAACTTGCCATTGACATAGCACACCAACACAAATCACGCCTGATAGTGGATATTGGCACAGGCAGCGGAGCAATCGCCGTATCACTTGCAACACACCTACCCGATGCAAAGATGTATGCGGTGGATATTTCAAGCGACGCGTTAAAAACAACGGCTACCAACTGCCAAAAGCATGCTGTAACAAATAGAGTACAACTGCTGCATGGCAACCTGCTGGATCCGCTACCTGAGCGGGTCGATATTATAGTGGCCAACCTGCCATATGTAACAACAGGCCAGTGGGAACAACTGCCCGGCGAGATAAAGGCCAATGAACCCAAATCAGCGCTTGACGGAGGAGCAGACGGGCTGGACGTGATAACCGAACTGCTGGCGACAGCAAAAGACAAGCTGCGGCCAAACGGATCAGTACTGCTTGAAATCGGGTACGACCAGGGTAAAGCGATTTTAAAACTGGCTAAAAAGTATTTCCCTGATGCACAAATTGAGATTGCTGACGACCTTGCCGGACTTAACAGGGTTGTTAGCATTGTAACTTACAAGGAGAGCAATGTATAAACTGTTGGCACTTGATCTGGATGGAACACTGATAGGCAAAGAACTCACGATATCATCCAAAACCAAAAACGCCATCGCTCAATTAATGTCGCGCGGTGTTACCGTAACAATAGCCACCGGGCGCATGTTCCAGTCGGCCAGGCCATTTGCCAAAGAACTGAACATAAGCACACCGCTCATCTGTTACCAAGGCGCCATGGTTGGCAATCCGGTCACGGGCGAAATACTGTCGCACTTGCCGATTCCATTACCACTTGCCAAACAAGCTATAGAGGCAGTCAGAAAAGAAGGGCTGCATATCAATGCCTATCTTGATGATCAACTATACGTAGATCATCTAAACGAGCATGCCGAGCTATATTCCGTAATATCCAAGGTGGAGGCTCACCCTGTCGGAGACCTGATGACCTTTCTTGATAGAGACCCAACCAAGCTGGTCATCATTGGCAAGCCGTCAGAGATAGATCAAATCACCAGCAAACTAAGCGACCAGTTCATCTCTATGCTTTATGTGGCCAAATCTTATGCACGCTTCTGCGAAATTGCCCACCCGGATTGCGGTAAAGGCAGGGCGCTATCAATACTCGCCGATCAACTCGGTATTGACCAAGCAGAGGTGATAGCCATAGGTGATAACCCCAACGATGTAGATATGCTTGAATGGGCGGGGATGGGTATTGCCATGGCAAACGGAACAGACGAAGCAAAAGGTGCTGCAAACTGGATAACGGGAAGCATCTCAGAAGATGGTGTAGCCCAAGCCATTGAAAAGTTCTTTTAATCTAGCTAAAACTAGTGAAGCCCTGCAATCTGCCAAGCCTTACCCTCGGTCTTGATTGATGTGGCAACCACGACCTCGGTACTATGCATTTCCTTGATATCCCGTGCACCGCATACACCCATGCAGGTTTTGATAGCGCCAACCAGATTCTCAGTGCCATCGGACATTGATGTCGGGCCATTGAGCAGTTGATTAAGATCAACATTTACGCCAACCCTTATCCTTGTACCACGCGGCAGATTCATATCAGGAGTGGCCATGCCCCAGTGGCAACCACGTCCGGGTGCTTCAGAGGTACGGGCAAACGGCGATCCCATCATCACACCATCTGCACCTGAGGCTAATGATTTGCATATGTCACCGCCGGTACGCAGTCCGCCATCCGTAATCAGTGTCACATATCGTCCGGTCTCACCCAGATAATCGTCCCGGGCAGCGGCACATTCCATGGTAGCCGATACCTGCGGCACACCCACACCCAGAACCTCTCTGGTGGTGCAGGCTGCACCGGGGCCAACCCCAACCAGGAATCCGGCAATACCGGCTTTCATCAGTTCCATGGCAGCGCTATAACTAACGCAATTGCCAACAACTACCGGAACAGGCATCTGCTCGCATAGTTCAGAAAATATAAGCCCGCGATAGCTCTTGGAAATATGCCGGGCGGTGGTAACAGTAGAGGCAACAACGAGTATATCAAGACCCGCCTCAACGGCGATAGGGGATATCTTTTTGGCACTTGCCGGAGTAACGGATGCGGCACAAACTACCCCGGCATCTTTGATCTCTTTTACTCTACGGGCAACCAGTTCCTCTTTAATCGGCTCTTTGTAGGCCCGCTGTATTATGCTGGTAACTGCCTCAGCAGAAGCCTCAGATATTGCCTGCAGGATTTCGTCGGGATTTTCATAGCGAGCTTGTACGCCATCCAGATTTAAGACCGCAAGGCCGCCAAGCCTGCCCAGCTCAATAGCAAATTTGGGATCAACAACGCCGTCCATCGCCGAGGCCAGTATGGGAATATCCAGCTTGTGCTCACCTATTGATAAGCTTATATCGGTCTGATCCGGGTTAATGGTAACATCGCCCGGCACCAGAGCCACTTCATCAAAGCCATATGTATGGCGTAATTCTTCACGTTTTCTCATGTCAAAATCCTAAAGTTATTAGTGAGAAATATAGCACGCGCAAGCGCTTAAAGTCAATCAAAAGGCTATTGGGGAAAATACTTGATGGCCGACTATAATCAAGACGTCATTTGCGAAAAAGAAATACTGTCTTGATATTTGTAAGTATAACCACAAAATCTATTACACAGTTAAAATACTTACTACTTTTCCTTTTCTACAGAATCAATCCAATTCATTATTTCACGCAGTGTCCTGTTTAGATGCATACCCAGCAGTTGCATACGGCTGTCAGGTGAATCCACCAATATACGGTGAACCTTGTCGATGCTTTCATGAAGATCAGTTTTGTCGTACATACTATTCCTCCGTTTATTTATATACATTCTTTTATACCACAAAAAGTTGTTTTAGCTAAGGGGTAGAAGGGCTCTTGCTTTTAAGCGGTTTGCCTCTATAATTGATTAACATGCTATACATTGTAGCCACACCAATAGGCAATCTTGAGGATATGTCGCTCAGGGCGATTCGAATCCTTGGCGAAGTAGGCCTTATCGCCGCAGAAGACACGCGCAAAACGCGCATTCTGCTAAAACATTACCAGATTAAAACCAAACTTACCAGCTACTACGAACATAGCAAGCAAGCCAAAACAACGCAACTGATCGACCGGCTGGCCAGCGGGCAGGATATAGCGCTGGTCTCCGAAGCGGGCATGCCCGGCATAAGCGACCCCGGATACGAGCTGATCGCCGCTGCGATTGAAAACGACATAGAAGTTGTCCCCATCCCCGGCCCGTCAGCAATAACCACGGCGCTGGTTGCGTCCGGCCTGCCCCCCAGTCAATTCACATACCTTGGCTTCCTGCCACGCAAAAAATCCGACAGAAAGAAGCTGCTGGAGTCAGTTGCTCATATAACTCATACTCTGATTGCCTACGAATCGCCGCACCGCATAAAAGCGTCACTTAGCGATATCGAGCTGGTACTGGGCAACAGGCACATCGCCGTCTGTCGCGAACTTACCAAGCTTCACGAAGAGGTATTTCGCGGAAACGTAAGTGACGCTATAGAGCACTTCGAAAATCCCAGAGGCGAATTTACACTGGTCATCGAAGGCGCCACAGATGAAAAACAGGTAGATACAGGTTTGATAGAAACAGAACTTAGACAACTTAAAAAAGATGGCATCAAAGCTAAAGCCGCAACAGCACAAATAAGCAAGAAATACGGTCTCACCCGAAACGAAGTCTATAATATCTGGCTCTCTCTTTAATCGTTACCTGCGTTATGGTAAAATTCACTAGGTAGAATTAGGTAGGATTATTATTTAATGACACAGCGTATTTTCATCGGAGTAGCATGGCCTTATGCCAATGGGCCTCTTCATTTGGGGCACATAGCCGGTGCTTATCTGCCCTCAGACATTTTCGCCAGATACCATAGGCTCAAGGGCAATGAGGTGCTGATGGTATCAGGGTCTGATCAGCACGGCACGCCCATAACCATCCGCGCCGAGCAGGAGGGGAAAACACCAAAACAAGTCGCTGCATACTATCACGACGGATTCCTGCAGGCATGGGATAAACTGGGCATATCTTTTGACCTGTTCACATCAACAGAAACCGATAACCATAAAGAAGTAGCGCAGGATGTTTTCAGGACCCTGCTTGAAAAAAACTATATCTATAAAGATACCCAGTCACTGCCTTACTGCGAAAGCTGCAAGCGCTTCCTGCCAGACAGGTACGTCGAGGGTGAGTGCCCCAACTGTGGCTTTAAAAACTCACGCGGGGATCAGTGCGACGAATGCGGCAAGCCCCTAAACGCCAGCGAACTCAAGAATTTGCACTGCAACATATGCGGCAACACACCGCAGTTCGTAGAATCAGACCATTACCTGCTGCGCCTGTCGGCGTTTAACGACAAACTATCAGAGTGGGTTAAAAAACAAACTCATTTCAGAAAAAACGTGCAGAACTTTAGCGCGCGCCTGCTCAAGGAAGGACTCCACGACAGAGCCATTACCCGCGATATCGATTGGGGCATACCGGTGCCGGTACCGGATTTTGAGAGCAAGCGCCTTTACGTCTGGTTTGAAGCGGTTATCGGCTACCTGTCGGCATCAAAGGAGTGGGCCAAATCCACAGGCAATCCCGATAAATGGCAGGATTTCTGGACGGGTGATTGTAAGTCATATTACTTCATCGGGAAAGACAACATTCCGTTCCACACAGTTATATGGCCGGCGATGCTTATGGCCTATGGCCAGCTAAATCTGCCATACGATGTACCATCCAACGAGCACCTGACGCTGGAGGGCAAACAGTTCTCCACCAGCCGCAACTGGGGAGTGTCACTGCAATATTATCTGGACAAATACGCGCCAGACCCGCTACGCTACATGTTGTCTATAAACATGCCGGAGACCAGCGACACCGACTTCTCGTGGCGCGAATACGTGCGGCGCAACAACGATGAACTAGTAGCAACCTACGGCAATCTGGTACACCGTGTGCTCACATTCACCTATCGCAACTACGATGAGCAGGTGCCTGAGCACCCGGAGTACGATGGCCTGAGCATTGCGCTGCTTGATGAGGCAAAGAAAACACTTCAGACGGTGGGCAACCTGCTTGAGCAGTGCAAATTCAGAGCAGCGACAAGAGAAGCCATGGCGCTGGCACAAAAAGCCAATCAATATCTGGACGAAAGCGCTCCATGGAAAAGGATCAAAGAAGATAGAGACGCAACAGCGGCCATACTGTGCACGGTGATCGAGGTGATATCATGCCTGAAAACAGTACTTTATCCCTTCCTGCCGTTCAGTTCTCAAAAACTGCATAATCTGCTCGGGTTCGAAGGTAACTTGCAGGACCAGGGCTGGACAATCCAGATACCTGAGAGCGGGCAAAAGCTTGAAAAACCCGAGCCGCTCTTTACCAAACTTGACGATGATGTTATAAAAGAAGAGGTCGATATTCTGGCACAAGGCCAAAAGGAGACCGCTTGAACATAACCGAAATCTTTGAACCGATACGGGATGAGCTTGATCTGGTACGTACTACTATGGTCAAGGTTACCGAAGTTGACAACCCCAAACTATCTGTACCACTGGCTCACGTTTTAAAAAGCGAGGGCAAGCTGACAAGACCCGCCATTACCCTGCTATGCGGTAAACTGTTTAATTACAATGTCGAGCAGCTTGTACCGATGGCAGCGGGAATTGAATTTCTTCATCTGGCATCGCTGCTTCATGACGATACCATCGATAAAGCCGATACGCGCCGCGGCCAGCCAACAGTAAGCAGCATCTGGGGCAACAGCACCGCCATACTCATTGGCGACTACCTTTTTGCTAAATCAGCGTGGCTGGTTTCCACCATAGGCAAAACCGAGATGATGACCATTTTTGCCGAAACCCTGATGGCACTTTCCACCGGCGTTCTGGAGGAAAGCGATGACACCTACAATGCAAACCAGACCCGCGACCAGTACTACTCAAGAATCGAGAACAAAACGGCGTCGCTTATCCGCTTGGCGTCCCAGTCAGGCGCAGCGCTTGGTGGGGCGAAAACCGACCGTGTAAAGGGTCTTACGGAGTACGGCTACAACCTGGGCATGGCCTTCCAGATCATCGATGATATTCTGGACTTTACCGGTTCGCAAGAAGAAGTAGGCAAACCGGTGGGAAGCGATCTCTTAAGTGGAAACGTGACGCTACCGGCACTCTTGCTTATAGAAAAACAAAACAATGGAACAGCACTGGCAGAAGCACTAAAGAATAAAAGCGAGCCAGACCTGAAACAGATAATTGAAACCATCCGGAAATCGCCCTTAATTGACCAATCCTACGTGGTGGCCAACGAGTTCTGCTTCAAGGCCAAACAAACCATTATGGACATGCCAAACAGCGATACTAAAAAATCGCTGCTCGCCCTGACAGACTACGTCATTGCGCGCAAAAAATAACGCAAAGCACAGCCCCGTAAACATCACTGTTTATTCTGAATTGATACATGTACTAGCAAACACCCCACCGTTGGAAAGCATAAAGCGTTTCGTTTATACTAAATGTTTAGCGGACATATGAAGAAACGGAGATATAAAACAATATGCAACTCATAGATAACTTATACGGCTATCCATGGATGGGCATGGGCAACAACTGCAACAGCTATTTTTTTGCAAACGTCCTTCCCGGCAACAACCCTCATATAATTATTGACCCAGGACATACAGCCAACGAAATGGGTGAGCCATGCCTTGATAATCTGATTACGGCAATTAAGACCGACGGATTCGATGTATCTGATATAGGGCTGATAATAAATACCCACACACATATCGATCACTACCAGTCAAACCGCGGATTGCAACAGATGATCGAGAAAGCCTCAAACGAAAGCAACAAACCGCAAATCGCCCTCTCCAAGGAGGCGGATGAGTACCGTTTAGGCAGCGGCGCCAGATGGATTGAGCAGTACGGTGACTCCATCAAGTTTGAGCCCGATTTTTATCTGACCGAAGGCCCCTTAAGTTTTGGCGAGGGAGAAAACAAACTCGATCTGGAGATAATAGATACGCCGGGTCACGGACCGGGGCACGTCTGCATCTACTGGCCAAAAAACAAGGTGCTTATAACCGGAGACATCGTATTTATTGGCAGTGTAGGCAGAACCGACCTGCCCGGCGGAGACGGAAACATGCTCAAGGCCAGCATCGAGAAACTGTCCACCTACGACACCGAGTACATACTACCTGGTCATGCTACAGAGTATGGGGGAATGCTAAAGGGTAAAGAAAATGCCCTGCAAAACTTCAGCTTTATAAAAACAAACTACTTCCCCATAATATAGTCAGAACAGGCAGGTTGCCAGACGTGATAACTCTAGCCCGGTTATCGTCTTTCTGGTATACTAACGGGTAAACTTAAAAATTTTTGATATATACATACGTTTGACATTAGAAAGGAGCCCCTACCTTGGATTATTCCCTGAACGAACAGCAAAAAATGATGAGAAGCCTGGCCCGTCAGATCGCAGAAGAAAAGATACTGCCGGTCCGCGCTGAATACGATGAAAAAGAGATATTCCCCTGGGACGTAGTTAAAGCCCTATCAGAGGCCGGATTGTTCGGAGTATTTATTCCCGAGGAGTACGGGGGATTGGGCGGAGGCAACTTTGATCTTTGTCTGGTCGTAGAGGAACTGAGCAGAGTCTGCGGTGGAATCGCCTTGGCATATGCCGCAACAGCCCTTGGCGCTACCCCAATAATCGAGGCGGGCAGCGACGAACTAAAGAAACGCTATCTGCCCAGAATCGCCGACGGCACCATCGCCGCATTCGGGTTAACCGAAGCAGAAGCGGGCAGTGATGCAGCCGCAACCAAGGCCAGTGCCGTCAAAGCCGACGATGGTTCATACATTGTAAACGGTACCAAGCGATTTATCAGCAACGGAGGCGATGCCGAAATTTACTCCATCATCGCCATGACCGACAAAACCAAGGGACCAAGAGGGGCAACCGCCCTTGTGGTCGATAAAGATACGCCCGGCTTTACCTTCGGCAAAAAAGAGAAAAAGATGGGCATACGTGCCAACTCCACCCGGGAGCTGGTATACGATGACTGCAAGATCCCGTCAGAAAACCTGATAGGTAAAGAGGGCTATGGCTTCATCATAGCTATGAAAACGCTGGATAAATCACGTGCACCGGTAGGATCACAGGCCGTAGGAATTGCACAGGGTGCTTTCGAGGCCAGCGTGGCACATGCCAGAGAACGTAAGCAATTCGACAAACCGCTTGCATCCCTGCAGGCCATATCACATATGTTGGCGGATATGGGTACGCAAATAGAAGCTGCCAGAGCGCTGGTATATGCGGCAGCAAGGCACATCGACACCGGGGCCAAACACATCACCGAAGAGGGATCAATGGCCAAACTGTTTGCCTCCGAGGTTGCCATGAGAGTAACCACCGACGCGGTTCAAATACACGGCGGCATCGGCTATATGCGTGACTTCCCCATCGAGAAAATGATGCGAGATGCCAAAATAACCCAGATATATGAGGGAACCAGCCAGATTCTCAAAAACGAT
>Ga0209249_1001852_pt1 | contig 18681 bp, 15 predicted proteins | sample SaaInlV_200m_DNA_4_FD_184653 | JGI IMG/M metagenome (GOLD analysis project Ga0209249, IMG submission 184653) | Marine microbial communities from expanding oxygen minimum zones in the Saanich Inlet - SI037_S3LV_200m_DNA (SPAdes) (version 2) | ecosystem: Environmental > Aquatic > Marine >...
TTCATCCTTCCACATTTTAAATACAAAATTATTGTTTCCTGTCTGAAACAATATATGCAATGTATCATTTACCCGTTAAATGTTCAACTCGTATATTATCATTTAACCCGATTCATTGGTATAAAGCAAATAAGTCTCAAAAACCACCGTTTCTGGTACTATTCTAAATTGTATCATTTTTCACCTTAAACTTTAATTAATCTGTTTCAATACCCGTCCCAAAAATAAAGTACCACAACTACTAAGTGTTAGCTTTTTTGGGATAAATCTTTAATAACGAAAGGAGCCAATAATGAAAATCGGATATTCCCGCATATCAACATCAGATCAAAACCTTGATTTGCAGACTGATGCTTTAAATAAGGAAGGCTGTAATCAAATATTCAGCGACACAGCAAGCGGAGCCAAGACAGACCGCATAGGCCTTGATGAAGCATTATCTTATTTGAGAAAAGGGGATACGTTGGTGGTCTGGAAGCTTGACAGATTGGGTCGTTCTTTGAAGCACTTGATTGAAGTTGTAAATCAGCTGAATGATAGTGGCGTTTATTTCAAATCTATTCAAGAAAGCATTGATACCGGTACGAGTGGAGGAAAATTAATCTTTCATGTCTTTGGAGCTCTCGCAGAATTTGAACGGGATATTATTAGAGAAAGAACAATGGCAGGACTGAAGGCGGCGAGAGCACGGGGACGGAAAGGAGGCAGGCCAAAAGTAATGGATGAGAAAAAGATTGCTATGGCCAAAACGCTTATGGCGGACCATTCGAATAGTGTGAAAGATGTTTGTCAGACTCTGGGGGTTAGTCGTTCAACACTTTATCGGTGTTTGAGTTGCATTTAATAGTTGAATTCAGGACATTAAAAATTTGTTTAATCACATTCTTTCCTTTTACTAAACAAGATTGTTTCCATGTCATTGTTTCTTCCGCAATTCACCGCATCATTCATAGTGGTTTGATGGGAATTATCGTCAATCATTCAAATTAATTTAAAAAAATACTTGTTAAGTATAGCTTAACGTTTTAATATTGGTAAGCGTTACTTAACTGTTAAGCATAATTTAACGCTATTAACAATAATAGAAAGGAAGTTAAAATGAAACAACATAACGAATACATAAATAACTTTGAAAAATCGATATCACTCATGGTATTATCATGTATAAATGATCTTGAGTTTAAAGTGGGGAATAAAAAGCTTATCGCAATTCTCCAGGGTTCTGAATCTAACTATATCTTTGAAAATGAGTTTAATAATAATCCTTTTTACGGGTTGCTACAAAACTATAATTCAAATCAAATTTCAACAATAATCGACCGACTAGTTGAAATGGAACTAATTGAATTAAAAGAATTAGATCTTGAATATTATACGAGTATTTTTGACCTGACTTCTAAAGGTAAAACAGCTTTGCATTCTGGTGATCTTGCCAAACCTTACTTATCGAATAAATTATTCGAATTAAATCCATTAATTCTTAGTGATGACAATAAAATATTATTTGAGAGACTTAGAAGAGTAAGGAAAGAGATTGCTAAATCTATTAAAAAGCCAGCATTTATTGTTTGTACTGATAAGGTTTTACGTCAGATAGCAGTAACACAACCGAAAAATGAAGATAGCCTATTGGCCATTAAAGGAATTGGGGAATATTTTATTGATAATTATTCATCACTATTCCTCAATGAATTAGAGTTAGCTCGGACTACATCAGAAAACTACATCAATACATATTAGGAGATACGAATGAGTAAAAAAACATTAGGAAATCTCATTAGCAAATTGAGAAAAGAAAAAGGACTTAGCCATCGAAAATTAGCGGACAATTTAAAAGATCTAGACCCAAAAAATGCTATATCTTATGTATCAATCGTCCATATAGAAAAAGGGCGCTTTAATTCAAGCCGGGAAACATTAGCAGTGTTAGCAAAGGCATTGGATTATAACGTGGATGCTTTATTAGCAGAAAGCGATCAAGTTGGGGATGATGTGGCTGAGGTCATTAAAGATAAAGCAGATATTATTCCAGATTTTTTGAGATCTGCTAAAAACTTATCTAAAAGTGATTGGGACACATTATCGAAAATGGTAAATAAAATGAGTAATAAGAATGATTAAGTACCCATATATCTCCAAACAAGATATTGAATCAACATCGATACACCTATTGGAAGATTACCAATCGAAAACTGGAAACTCTGTTTCTTCTCATATTGATGTGCTTGATATGATTGAATTTTTAGGATACGATATTGATTTTAGAAAAGATGGTCTATATCAAGATCCAAATTATTTAGGTGGGCTTCATTATGATAAAAAATTAATCGAGATTAATGAACTCTTAACTGAGCAAGAAGGTAGATTACATTTTACGGCAGCTCACGAAATTGGACATATCATCCTTCATGTTCCTTTATTAGAAAGGCTAAACGATAAATCAAAAATACTTTGTCGAAAAGATGAAGGGTTTGCTGGAACCAAAAGAGTGACAGAAGAATGGCAGGCGGATACTTTTGCGGCCTATTTACTGATGCCTCGAAAAAGAGTAACTGATGCCTTTAAAGAAGTATCGTCTTCGCCCATTAGATTAAAGAATAAATGGTTTTTGAATCTATTTATGAAAACCAGGTCAACAAGACAAAGAGCCGTATGGCTTGCTGAAAAAGTTATCAATATCGGTGGATTTGACAATGTATCCAAATTAGCCATGACGAATCGACTCATAGGCCTAGGACTTATTAAAGGACTTACATACCAAAAGAATTTAAATGCCATTTAATCAATTTAATATTACACCGTCTCCAAAGATAGGTACCATGATCGGGACATGCCATACACGATCCAAACTAACAAAAAAAAGGAGATTAATATGATCAATTCAGGAACAATGGGCATGCCCCTTCACTTTGGGAGAATGCCAAAATGGCTCAGCGAACGCATGGGGAAAATGGGTTCAGCTATTATTGAATCTGTCGCACAAAATTATGGAAAATCTGAAGTCCTTACGCGACTATCGGATCCAAATTGGTTTCAAACATTCGGAGCGGTCATGGGAATGCAATGGAACTCTTCAGGTGTTACTGCCACAGTTTTAGGTTCCCTTAAACGAAAAATAAATCTAATGGCATCTGAGCTTGGTAATTACTTCTTAGGCGGAAAGGGCCGATATGGTTGGAACACACCACAGCAGGTTCGGCGTGTTTCTGATATACATAGCTTAAATGGTGATGAATTAGTCAGAGCAAGTCAATTAACCAGTGCTAACTCAAAAAGTTATGTTTTTCCTTTTATAGCACTAAAATATTTAATTCAAGAAGGTATTTCTTGTAATGCGTGTTTAATGGTATCATTTAGTAATATAGAAACAATCGACCAAGCTGAAACGCAATTAGCCGCTATTCGGCCTGGATTATTAAAATCATTAGAAAAAGAACACATTACTTTATTTCCGAAAGTTGCAACACGATTAAAAAATGCAAACCTTTTCGCAGATACAATTCGTCATCGAGGAAAAATCATACAATTCAATAAGGAGAAAAATTATGTTTGATCAGGCAATATTAAATAATGTACTAGGTAAAGGATTTGACTTTATGGGAATCGCGGATTCACCAAAGAATGGTCAAGATAAACGATATAATAAAATTAAATCTTTTCTTTTAAAATCAAACTTTAGTGGATTTACAAAAGATGATTTATTTATTATGCAATTTATTAAAAAAGGCTGGGGGCATGATATTGCAGCACTGTCAAATATGGCAGAAGCTTTCATGAACTTTTCTCACAGTAATCCTGCTAAGATACCCGAATACCAACAACTTTTAAGCGAAGTTGTGTTTCGTGCCTTACATCCAAAGGTAAATCCATATAAAAAGGATATAAAAAATGTTAAATATTTAGGTAAATATGGATATTATTTAGAACATTTAAATATAATCTTGGGCTGTTACCAAAAAATATGTGGAAATGAATATATTGAATTAAATGAGAAAATATGTAAACATTTAATCGCAAACTCATTCCAGTACGAAAATTTCCATGCCGACTTACTTCCGCATGTAAAGATGAAATGGTCTGCAGATCAAGCAGCTATTCTTTATTCGATATGGCTTTACGATGAAAACAATGGAACGTTTTTAGGTAAGAATCTTACTCAAAAGTGGCTTCATTGGATGAAAACATACGGTACCCACACCGAAACAGGTCTATTTATAACCGAAGTTTTAGGTACACGGAAATATTCAAACCAACCTCGTGGATGTGCCATTGCCTACTTAGTTCATTACATGGGACGGTTTTCACCCAAAGAAGCAAAAGAGCAGTGGAAACTTTTTAAAAAGCATATGGAAATTCGTGTAATGGGAAAAATTGGTTTTCGAGAATTCTTACCGGATTATGATGGCACTTGGTCTCCTGATTCTGGTCCAATCATTATGGGAGTTGGGATTGCTGCTACGGGGCTTGCTCTAAATGCCGCAAGTACCATAAAAGATAAAACCACTTTTAAAGCATTAGAAAAATCTATGAATCCTATATATTCTCTTTTATCCAAAGGAGATATTATACCAGGAATGAATATGATTTCTAAAATTGGAACAGATTTATTATCGTCATCTATTTGGTTAAATGCAGAGTCAAAATAAATAAAATTATGAATACAAAATTAAATACAATAGATCACCCATATTTATGTGGTGTTTGCAACTATATTGCCATCGATATATGGTACCAGGCTTCACATTTAAAAATTGAGCATAATCAATTATATGAAATATTTGATTATGCAATGTCAATTGGAGCGCAAGACCCTTATGGTGCTATGAAAATATTTGAGGAAATGATTGATGATGATCCTGTTACTCTTATTTATAAACTGAATTTAGAATTAATAGAGATTGCAAATGCTTCTAATGTCAATGTTGGATTGGAATACTATGGGAGAAATATCGATGTTAAATTATTAAAAAGCTCTATAAATAGACTAAATGAATACATTAAAGATTATCCTAATGCTATTGAATTATATAAAACGATTGCCACTGCATATACCGTAGTTGAAGATTATAAGCAAGCAGTAAAATATTGGGAAAAAGCGATAGAAGTTCATGAGTTGACTGAAAATAGTTCCAACAATGATCTTCATGGTCTAAAAACAATTCATGGACTTGGTTGGATTAGTTGGAAAAATTATTCCAAAGCACTCCTTTGTTCTGAAAAAAATTATGTAATACCCATTTGGAATGCATTGAAACTAAATAAATTCAGCTATAATATTTGGAAGCATCTCTTAATAAGTTTAGTTACGTTTAATCCTGATGAGAAAACCACTTAAAAAATATATTTAAAAATAATTGGAGAATTCTATGAATAAATTAAATATTCTTAAAACTATTTTAAAAACTATTTCCAAACCGAACCAATTTGAAAAAAAAATAGAAAAAATCTATATTGATAAAAATAAATATATTAAGGTTGGGTTTACAGATAAAACTAGAGCTCGATTTTCAATTCAATATGCTGATAAATTAGTTAACGGAAATCAAATTCAATTCAAAGCTCGAAAAAATGGGAATTGGCTAAACCCTATAAGAGAACCCGAGTTACGAGTCATTACAGAACCGAGACTCACACCTATCAAGGGATCCTTAACTATTAATTATGCTTCAAAATTTAAAAAAGAAGAAAAGAGATTGTTACAGATAGTAAACCGATTGAATATGAATTCCTTTTTTTCAAAATACTCTTTAATAATTAATCATGCATACAAGCCAAACCAAGTAGAAATCCAGGCAGTTTGGTTTCCATTTTACAGTCCCAAATTATTTGATGATTTTTTTAATGAATGGCAGTTGGATATTGAAAAACGCATTCTTGAAACGGAAGGAATCGAAGATTTTTTAATACTGACTCAGAAATCGGTGAATGTTGCATAAAAAAATCTTAAGGAATACAAACATAACGAAGATTATTATAATTATATTCGCTGTATTATAGACAATTGAGTGCCAAGTTATAAACTCACAACAAAACAACGGTTATGTAGCGACTCTACCCAATAAACATCACCTATTGTAGCGAGTCCATCAAGTAATGTTGTGAGAAAGTATATTGATTAACTTTTAACGTAAAATAGAGCCAAACGACTCTATTCCAGGCTCTCCAAAGCATCGGTGAGATCCTGATTTAACACGTCACTGTAAACAGTGGTGGTTGTAATGCTTGAATGACCAAGTTGCTTTTGAACCATCCGTAAGTTATAGCCAGAAGCCTTATAGAGATTGGTGGCGTATGTATGCCGTAAAGTGTGTATTGAATGTTTAGAATCCAATCCGGCCCTGGCAGCCATTGTTTTAAACACTCTCCCAATCCCAAACCGAGTCATTTTATCCCCACGTTCAGAAGGGAATATGTAAGAGCTTGTTGAGTTTCGGTAATCTAGGTATTCCTGGACCAAGACCTTCAACTTGTTGTTAAACCCTACAACCCTATCTTTACCACCTTTCCCATTATTCACAGTCAATGAGTTTTGCCCTTTTCTAATGTGAATTTCTTCAACCTTTAGATTGGCAAGCTCTGATACTCGTAGGCCAGTTCCTAAAGCCATTTCGATGATTAATCTATTACGCACCGCCATTTGGTTACCTTTGGATTTTGCAATGATAGCTACATCTTCACAATACCTACGAAGTCTTTTTGATTCTTCTTCCGTTAAAAACTTATCCGGTGTTACGATCCATTGTGACATAAGATTCTCCTTTTGTTTGTTACTATTCTTATGCCAATAAATATTAAAAAGGTTTAGACGGAGTAGTTTTTATGTTTTGATAGATAGATTAGATATAATACTCGGTTTAGCATAATTGAGACAAATTATGATACAGAGCAGAAGAGTTTCAAAAACGAAGGTTTTTAAGACTTATTTGCTATATACCAATGAATCGGGTTAAATGATAATATACGAGTTGAACATTTAACGGGTAAATGATACATTGCATGTATTGTTTCAGACAGGAAACAATAATTTTGTATTTAAAATGTGGAAGGATGGATTTGTTATTCAATATTTTTACATGAACTGGAGATTTTACCATGAATGATCGTTGGCTTTCAGTTGATGACATTGCTGCATACCTTGGTATAAAAAGAGAAACACTTTATAAATGGCTTGCAGAGAAAGATATACCTGCCCATAAAGTGGGAAGACTGTGGAAATTTCGTAAAGAAGAAATTGACCAATGGGTGAGGACTGGGGAAGCTGATAGCAGGAAGAAAGTAAAATGATTTTTCAAACCGTTCTTAATAAATATAGAGAGATAGCATTTTCTGAGCGTGATAAGGGTGACCGTTTTGAACGGCTCATGCAAGCCTATCTTCAAACAGACCCAACCTACTCTAATCAATTTAGTTATGTATGGCTTTGGAATGAATTTCCGTCAAAAATGGATTTTGGTGGTAAAGATGTAGGTATTGATATTGTTGCTCAAACATATGATGGTGATTACTGGGCAATTCAATGTAAATGTTTCCAAGAAATTAGTTCAATTGATAAACCTTCTGTTGATTCCTTCCTGTCTACTTCAAGCCGTGAATTTACCAATGATGATAATCAAACCGTGCGATTTGCCCATCGTCTATGGATTTCAACCACAAATAAATGGGGTTCGAATGCGGAAGAAGCCATACAAAATCAAAACCCCCCTGTATCTCGATTAAACTTACATGACCTTGAAGAAGCACCCATTGATTGGGAAAAACTTGAAAAAGGGATTACGGGTGAATTAGCCAGAACCACTAAAAAAGATTTATGGCAACATCAAATCAAGGCAGTCGATAAAGCTCACGAATATTTCAAGACCAATGACCGTGGTAAACTCATTATGGCATGTGGGACAGGCAAAACTTTTACAGCTTTAAAAATTGCTGAAAAAGAGACGGATGGGAATGGACTTGTATTATTTTTAGTCCCTTCAATTGCATTAATAGGGCAAACGCTTCGTGGTTGGTCAGCAGATTCTGATGAACCTATCAACCCAATTTGTATTTGTTCTGATTCAAGAATAACCAAGACTCATTCTAAACAAATCAATCTAATAGATTCCGCTAATAATAGTTTAAGTGTAGTTGATTTGGCAATGCCCGCATCTACGGATGTAAACAATATAAAACGACAGTTTGAAAGGATTAAGTCAGAAAATAAAGAAGGTTTGACGGTTGTTTTCTCTACCTATCAATCCATTGATGTCATTTCTGCAGCACAAAAAGAATTGATGACTTCGAATATTGGTTTTGGAGCATTTGATTTAATCATTTGCGATGAAGCCCATAGAACCACTGGAGTTACGCTTACGGGTAACGATGAATCTGCATTTGTAAAAGTGCACGATAATGATTTTATTAAAGCAAAAAAACGAATTTATATGACAGCTACGCCACGGTTGTTTAGTGATGATTCAAAGTCAAAGGCAGCCGAAGCGGACGCGGTGCTTTGCTCCATGGATGACCCTGAAATTTATGGAGAAGAATTTTATCGAATCGGATTTGGTGAAGCCGTAGATAATGGATTACTTACCGATTACAAAGTGCTCATCCTGACCTTGAATGAGACTGATGTACCTAAACCTATCCAAGATATAATTGCTAGCCCAATGAATGAGATAAATACGGATGATGCATCTAAACTAATTGGTTGTATCAATGCTCTTTCAAAACAAATTATAGGTGACGAGGGACTGATTAAAAGCAGTGACCCTAATCCTATGAAGCGAGCAGTTGCATTCTGCCAATCTATCAAGATTTCAAAAAATATCACATCTACCTTTAATACAGCATCCCAAGTGTACCTGGACTCTTTGGTGAAAGACACACGGGATAAAATGGTGAATGTTTCATCCAAGCATATTGACGGCACAATGAGAGCACCTGAACGAGATGAATTAATGAGTTGGCTAAAATCTACATCTGCTGATTCTAATGAATGCAGAGTATTAACCAACGTGAGATGTTTAAGTGAAGGTGTGGACGTGCCTTCATTGGATTCTGTTATGTTCTTGTCCGCACGAAATTCACAAGTGGATGTGGTGCAATCGGTGGGACGTGTAATGCGATTATCTCCAGGGAAAAAGTATGGATATATCATTATTCCTGTGGTTGTTCCTGCAGATGTTGAACCATCTGTAGCGTTGAATGATAATAAACGATTTCAAGTTGTATGGTCAGTATTAAATGCACTACGGGCACACGATGACCGATTCAATGCCACTATCAATAAAATTGAACTGAATAAGAAAAATCCAGGACAAATATTGATTGGGGGTGTTAATAAACCTTCTGATGGTAATAAGGTGAGCGAACAACAAGCTGGATATGGTGATTTAAGTGAACAAATAAGTCTTCAGTTTGAGCAACTGCAATCGGTTATGTTTGCACGGATGGTGCAAAAGGTGGGTGATAAACGGTATTGGGAGCAATGGGCAAAGGATGTTGCTGATATTGTTCAACGGCAATATGACCGTATTAATAAGCTCGTAGTAGATGATGACCAACATCGAAAAGTATTTGATGAATTTTTAGATGGTTTAAAAAAGAATATCAATCCATCCATTTCTAAAGAAGAAGCGGTGGAAATGTTGTCTCAACATATCATAACCAAACCTGTGTTTGATGCTTTGTTTGAAGATTATTCCTTTGTAGAGAATAATTCCATATCCATTTCCATGCAGAGTATGTTGGATTTACTGGAATCCCATGCCATTGAAAAAGACACCCGCCTATTACACAAGTTCTATGAATCGGTGAAAATGCGGGCATCGGGCATTGACAATGCAGAGGGTAAGCAGAAAATCATCATTGAATTGTATGATAAGTTTTTCAAGACCGCTTTCCCCAAAATGGTGGAAAGATTGGGCATTGTATACACCCCTGTTGAAGTGGTGGACTTTATCATTCATTCGGTAAATGATGTGCTTAAACAAGAGTTCGGCAGAAGTCTCACCGATGAAAATGTGCATATACTTGACCCATTTGTGGGTACGGGTACATTTATTACACGGTTGTTACAAAGCGGATTGATTAAAGATAAGGATTTACAGCGGAAATACACCCAAGAACTCCATGCTAATGAGATTGTACTCTTGGCTTATTATATTGCGGCGGTGAATATTGAGAATGTGTACCACGATTTACTAGGCGAGGGCAAAGATTATCAAACATTTGAAGGCGTCTGTTTAACCGATACTTTTCAACTGGGTGAGACAGAAGCCAATGCACAACTTTTTTCAGAAATGTTCCCAAGGAACTCGGAACGTGTAGTCGCACAAAAGAAAGCACCCATTAAAGTGATTATGGGGAATCCACCCTATTCAATAGGGCAAAAGTCGGCAAATGATATGGCACAAAATCAATCATATTCACATCTAGATAAACGCATTGAAAATACTTATGTACAAGAATCTAGCGCAGGCTTAAATAAATCTCTTTATGATGTTTACATCAAAGCATTTCGCTGGTCTTCAGATAGAATTGGTGAAGAAGGAGGTATTATAGGTTTTGTAACGAATGGTGCATGGCTGGATGGTAATTCTCAAGATGGATTTCGAAAATGTATCGAAGAAGAATTTTCATCCATCTATGTATTTAATTTGAGAGGGAATCAGCGAACAAGTGGTGAATTATCACGAAAAGAAGGAGGGAAAATATTTGGAAGCGGTTCACGCACACCCATATCCATAACCTTGCTTATAAAAAACCCCAATGCTACCAATGATAAAGCCAAGATTTATTATAAAGATATTGGGGATTATCTATCCCAAAAAGAGAAATTGAAGATTGTTGATGATTTTGGGAATATATCAAATCCCGATATGAAATTGCAGACCATCAAGCCCAATAAAGAAGGTGATTGGATAAATCAACGGAATGAAGCATTTGAAGGGTTTATACCCATTCAGCCAGAGAAGAAATTTAATCATTATACAGATTCATTCTTTAATACCTATGCAATTGGTGTAGCGACCAATAGAGATGCATGGGTTTATAACTATTCAAAAGATGAATTAGAAAATAATATGACTAATTTTATAGACTTTTATAATGGGCAGTTAGGAAAAGCAGACATTGACTCAAATCCAAAGAAGATAAGTTGGACAAGAGGGTTAAAAAAACAATGGTCAAATAATATCAATCATACTTTTGATTCAGCTGAAATAAAAGACGGTTTTTATCGCCCCTACTGTAAACAGCGACTTTATTTCGATAAGCCATTTATTGAAAGCCCAGGATTAAATCCTAAGTTGTTTCCAAATGAAGCTAAAGAGAATTTTGTGATAAGCGTAACTGGGATAGGGGCAAGCAAAGATTTTTCTGCTTTAATCAGCAAAAATATTTCTGATTTACAACTTCAATTTAACGGTCAATGCTTCCCACTCCATTATTATGAAGAGATGGATAAAAAAAGCCCCAATATTTTTGAAGCTACAGGCGACAGTGAATACATCAAGCGAGATGGTGTTTCTGATTTTATACTTAAACGGGCAATAGAAAGCTATGGAGACCGTGTAACCAAAGAAGATATTTTCTACTATGTGTATGGTATTCTACACAATCCCAATTACCGCACCACCTTTGCCAATGATTTAAAGAAAATGCTCCCCCGTATTCCGTTAGTCGATAGTACAGATGATTTTTGGTCATTCAGCAAAGCAGGTCGTGATTTGGCAGAGTTGCATCTTAATTATGAATCAGTTGTCCCTTACTCCGATGTAACGGTGACTGGTGACGATAGTAAGTTTTATACCGTGCAGAAAATGCGGTTTCCAAAGAAAGGTGAGCAGAATACTATCCTTTATAACAGCCACATCACCATTTCCAATATCCCTGATAAAGCCTATGAATATGTGGTGAACGGTAAATCAGCCATCGCATGGATAATGGAACGGTATCAGGTCAAAACCGATAAGAAATCGGGAATCAAGAACGACCCCAATGACTGGGCAGAAGAAGTTGGGAATCCTCGATACATTTTAGATTTATTATTGAGTATTATCAATGTGAGCGTCCAGACGGTTGATATTGTGAATGGTTTACCGAAAATGGAGTTTGAGATATAATAAAGAGATAAAAATATGAAAAAACAAAAAACAAAAAAATCGGTCAAAAAAGTAATTTCTTCTGGAAGAAAAGTCCCCTGGGCAAATTTAGTAAAATCGCATGCAGAAATAACGCGAAGAGCTGAAGCACAATTTTTTTCACTTCCATGTAAAGACCTTAACCAAAAACGATGGACTTCGTTAAATGATTTTTCTTTATCTTCATTTTCTGGTCCATGGAAAGTACCTATTAGCTCCATAAAAAGTGAGCAATTCATAAGAGCGGTACGGTCAGGAGAATTACCCGAAATTTTTATAGGAGGACCTTGTTGGGCAGGATCTGTACAAATAGGTTTTAAATATGTTGTTGCTTGGCAACCGTTATTGTACAAAGAAGTATCTCTGACCATAGATCAAAATGAAAATTTAGAAATTAATCCTGCTCAAGGAACTTGGGATGTTAGTCCACAGGTAATAAGATTTATGGAAACACAAAATATATTACCCTTAGAACCAATTGATGATATATTTGCAAATATCATTGAAAGTTCAACAAACGCGTCAGGAGACCTAGAAAAAGACCTTTCATCCACCTTCAAGGATAATATTGGATCAAGTTTTCCTGAATTGCATAAGGAAATTACCCAGCCGTTTCCCTTAAATAAGGCACCAGAACAACCATCCGATTGGATATTATTTACCCCTCCTGAACAATCAGGTGCGTTTATTCGGAATCTGTTATTAGATTATGAAAAATTAGAAAATAAATTATCTGAAAACCCTAAAGATATAGGCGGATTAGAATTGCTGGAGGATAAGCAGGGAGGGAAAAAAGATAAAATAGATGTTGACGTTTTGCCGATAGTACCTTTAAACGAGTCTCAACATAAGGCTGTAAAAGGAATGATGGGCTCTGAAGCTGTTAGTGTAATTAGTGGCCCTCCAGGATGTGGAAAGAGTCAGGTCGTTGTCTCTTTATTGCTTAATGCATGGGCAAGAGGAATTAGCGTACTATTTGCGTCTAATAATAATCAAGCTGTTGATGTAGTCCGAGAAAGATTGGAAAAGTTTGAAGATGATATGCCAATATCGATTCGTGCAGGTTCAAAAGCGCATAATAATGTTGTAGATACACTTCGTAGAACGATCAGTATTATTACTGATGAAAACACACAGACAATTAGTCAAACGGTTTTATTAAAAAAAGATACAGCAATAAAAGAAAAAGCTCGATTAAATGAGTTTCTAGATTCAAAAATTCCCCAAAGAATTGATGGAGAATTGAAATCTGCAATTGGTGCTTATGGAATATATAAAAATACGGTTGAAGAAATAAAAAAGCTTCATGAAGGATTAATAGTCAGATTAGATGAAACAGAATTTGATGTTAAGCCAGATCAAGTATCTGATTTAATTACAGAGCCATTGAAAGAATGGATAAATAAGATTACTGAAACTAAAAACATTGTTAAGGAAGAGCAAAACACCCTTAAAGAATTAAATAGAAAACTTCAACAAATTACAAATAAAAGAAATAAAGAATTGGGGTCTGTTGGTTTGGAGATATCAGAGTCTGATGATTTTGATTGGCTTTTAAACGGACCTGCGCCTGAATTACTTGAAACTTGGTTAAAAAAATATACTGATACTCTAAATAAAAATATAGAAAATGCTTTCAAGCCGTTTAAATGGGAAACGGGTTACGATGCTTGGAAATCTGCAGAATATGCAGAAAAATGGGTTTCTGATGCTATAAAACTTGTTTCAGACACTCGTAGTAAATGTGGAGAGCTAGAAAAGGTAGTTGCTGAGGTAAAACAAAAAGGAACTAATTTAGAAAATGTAAAAATTCAAATTAAAGAAAGTGGTATCCCTGAAAATTTAAAAATAGAATTAGATTTTCTTTCAAATTGGCTTGGCTCATTCGCTGAAATATGTACATTTGATCGGAACAAATTTGACTGGATTCCATGGTCAAGAAGATCGAAACTAATTCGTTCTATGAAAAAGAATGAGAAAATATTTAGAGAGAAATATCCTTACAAAATTTGGCAGAATCTTGGAGTAATCAATGATGAGTCTCGTGCGGTTTTAGCACCACTGGTAGAACTTAGTAAAGAATGGATTGATGTTCGTACAATTTGGGATGAAGCAAATGTTGATAGAAAAAAAGTAAGAGATACGATGTCTCAGCTTGGTGGTAAAATTATGAGAATACATCAACAAGAGTTCCCTGATGAATTTGATTTACCGAGTTGGTTGGAAATTGCAATTGTCTTAGAACAAAAAATAGAACAAGGTGAAAAAGCAAAGATTGCTTGGGAGAAGAAAGTCTTTTTTGATAAAACTAGGAAAGAATTATCTGACAGTTTAACAGAATTAAATTCCTTAGCATCGGGAATTCCTATTAAAGAAGTTTGGATAAATGGGTTGGGGAAAGATTTCGTAGAAAGTTTAAATGCATTAGTTATAGAACCATCTCCTGATAGAGTAACTGATGCTAGAACTAAACTATATAGCAAATCTTTAAATAAATTAATTCTTGCTTGGAAAAAATCACGTGATTATGAAACTGAGATTATAGTTTTTAAGGATAATATTGAAAATATTCCTTCTCAAGAATCAAGAGTAATTGAATGGTGGAACACAAAACCTGATATAATCAATATTAATCAAGACAGTGAAAAATCCTTGGACAAATTAGGATTACCAAATTCTAAACATGAAGTACATGAAATATTATTAAAAATGGAAAAGTGGAATCAAGATTGGGATGAATATAATGATAAAATTAAACCTGAATTGTCAGATAAATCGAGTAGTGAATTTAAATGGGCTGTAGAAAGTATAAACAAAGCATTTGATACTATACCAGATAAAGAATTAAAGGATGATATTTCATCTGTGTTTAGTGATGTTATTTCTGGTGATGAAGTTAATTGGCCTGTGAATGAAATGATTGAAAAAATAAAAGAATTTAGTCCTGATAGGTTGATTGGTATGATAAACTCAATTGATAACCAATTAGAAAGAATATCATTTGATATTGCAAAGAATGAAAGACTTAATGCTCTTTCAGATGATGTTGATGCTCAAAATGCTCTAAATAAAGTTCTTGAAGTTTATAATCGAAATAGAGGGCACATGTCTGAAATTGGACCAGATGTATATAAAGATATGTTAAGAGCCGTACCTATTTGGGTAACGACAGCGCAATCTCCTCAATCAATATTATTAGAACCTAAAATATTTGATTTATTGGTTATAGATGAAGCCACTCAATGTTCACTGACAAATTTATTACCATTAATTTATAGGGCAAAACGGATTGCTGTTATTGGGGATCAGGAACAATTACCTGCAATTCCAACAATAAGCGTTGAAGCTGAAAAAGCACTTGCTCAAAAATATAAAGTTGATGATTGGTTAGAATTATTGGGACATGCACAAAACGATGTTTACAAAACAGCCGTACAATGTTTACCAAGAAGGTTTACTGATATTATCGGGTTAAATGAACATTACAGAAGTCATCCGCTTATTATTGGTTTTTCTAACCAACATATTTACAATAAAAGATTAAAACTGAGGAAAGACCCTGCTCATGAAAAGAAAATACCTATTGGTAATGGTATTTTTGGACAAAATGTTGAAGGCTATTGTGAAAGAGGTAAATGGAATCGAAGTTGGGTTAATAAACCTGAAGCTGATAAAGTATGTGAATTAATTGCAGACCTTCGCGCCCAATGTACTAAGGGGATGTTTGGACACCTAACAATGGGCGTTGTTACACCCTTCAGAGCTCAAGAAGAATATATTCAAGAGAAATTAGAAAATATGGGTTTACTCGAAAAAGTTAAGGTTGGAACTGCCCATACATTTCAAGGAGATGAAAAAGATATAATGATTTTTAGCCCCGTTGTTTCGAAAGGAATAACGGAAAATGCAGCACGTTGGGTCGAGAATCCACACAACCTTATTAATGTTTCTATTACTCGCGCAAAAGAGTCATTATTTTTTGTTGGTGATATGCAAGCATGTGCTTCTCAATCTGGTATATTAGGAAAATTTGTTAATTACGTTAGAACTGTTCAAAAATTAAGAGATACTAGCAAAGAAGAACTCGATTTATTCAGTTGGATGGTCATAGAAGGATTTAACCCTGAGACGCATGTCGTAATAAAGGATGTTGAAGTTGACTTTGTACTTACGCATGAAGGATTACGTTTAGTTGTTGAAGTGGATGGAAAACAACATGACCAAGCTAAAACGCAAGACAAGTCAAGAGATGTATTCTTGCAACAATTGGGCTATAAGGTATTACGAGTACCTGCAAGGTCTGTGCGCGAAACTCCAGCAAGTGTTATTCATGATATTAGAACCCAATTGGAGTATAATTAATGACTAATCTCAACCAAAACTCGGATTAGATACAGGGACTACAGTGGTGGTATCCTTTGGAAAAAAGAGAAAGTAGATAGAAGAAAGCAGAAAGCCTCAAATTCGTGGGGTTTTCTGTATAGATATTTATAACTAGTAGGTTGTAATTTTGATACTATGAAGCGATGCCGATAGCTATGAAAAAAGAAGAATTAGATTTATATATAAGAGTTTATGATAAGGTTGAAGAAAATCTTAAAGAATTAAGAGAAGAAATAATTCATAAGAAGTATATGAATCATAATTTTTTATACAATCGTGAAGATATTGCAATAGTTTATAAACTTCCCAGAAATTCTGGTAAACCTTTTTCAGACTGGACACAAGGAAAAGATAATATTACAAGTGAAGAAGTAAAGATTGCATTTGAAAAAGGAGAATTTGATCTTAATACGTATGTAGCTACATCTTATTGCTTTGAATTATCATGGTTATTTTTTAGGCTTAAAGATATTTTTGGTGAACATGGTGTGGTTGAGGCACCCTACAATGATCATGAATTTTTTGGCAATCTATCGCATACAGCTAATAATTATATCAATTCAACAAGAAGTAATAGTATTAGTTACCTTGAAAAACTTCTGTTGTCAGTACATGAAGAAGCATATAGCTGGATGAAGGAAGCTCGAAACGCATTGCCAATTGATGAGGATTAATAAACTAGTTGATTATTACTAATTATCTTCATATTTCAAGCCCCACTTCGTGGTTCTTTTTGTTTGTGGGATGATGTGTAGATTGGGATGAAGAGATTGAAATATCATGATAAAAACGTGAGTTTTATTAATATGAAAAAAAATACGAAAAATGTCCCAAGTCTTAGTTCTGATAACCTTGAAGATGGTGTTCACATTACATATCATGAAAATGGACAGAAAAAGGAAGAAGAAACTTGGAAGGATGGTCAAGAAAATGGATTACTTACCCAATGGTATAAAAATGGACAGATGAAAGAACAAGGAGTTTATAAAAAGGGTGTGAGTTGGTAAATGGGAATACTGGAACGAAGATGGCTCTCTGATTAAATGATTAACCGCATCACATAATAATGATTTTTAAAGAGCTGTACGACTTCATAGATAACAAGATGCGGATGAGTCACATCTATCAACCGCTTTTAATTAAGACATTAGTTGAAGCAGATGGTTCTGCTACTGTGCGACAGTTAGCACAGCAGTTTGTATTAGAAGATGAGAGCCAGCTTCAATACTATGAAAATACGATTAAGAAAATGCCGGTTAAGGTACTTAAGAATCATGGAATTGTCATTGAGCATGATAGTATTATCTCACTTAATGTTAAAAAAATTACTTTTAAGGAGAAAGCTCAACTCAAACGAATCTGTGAAGAAAAAATCCAGCAGTATTTAGAAAAACGTGGTTTAGCGACTTGGGATTATCGTTTTATTGACAATCCTGTCCCGGACTCAATTCGATATAAAATATTAAAAGAAGGGAAACAGAGATGTGCTTTATGTGGAATAACAGCTAAAGAACGAATGCTTGATGTTGACCATATAATACCAAGATCAAGAGGTGGAAAGTCGATAGCAGATAACTTGCAAGTGCTCTGTGCAAAGTGCAATCGATCAAAGGGGAATAAGGACGATACAGACTTTAGGGATATAGAATTAAATGATAAAGATCAAAACTGTCCATTCTGTAACGGTGTTAGAAAAGTGGCTGATAATCACACTGTTTTCGCTATGAAGGATAACTTTCCGGTAACAAAAGACCACCATCTTATTATCCCTTATCGGCATACTTATAACTACTTTACGATGACAGAAAATGAACGTAGTGATGCTACAGAATTAATAAGAGTGCTAAAAAACAGGTTAGAACAAAGAGATCCAACCATTACCGGGTTTAATATTGGGATGAATAGCGGTGAGTCTGCCGGTCAAACCGTCATGCATTCTCATATCCACCTGATTCCAAGGAGAAAAGGTGATACGCCTAAACCAAGAGGTGGTGTTAGAGGTGTTATACCTAAAAAAATGGATTATTAATTAAATGGCAACATTAGAACGAGCAATTGAGATAGCGGTTGAAGCACACAAGGGTCAAAAAGATAAAGCCGGAAATCCGTATATACTTCATCCGTTACGACTAATGTTTCAGATGAAAACGGATAATGAAAAAAAGGCTAAATC
>Ga0209249_1001860_pt1 | contig 18615 bp, 16 predicted proteins | sample SaaInlV_200m_DNA_4_FD_184653 | JGI IMG/M metagenome (GOLD analysis project Ga0209249, IMG submission 184653) | Marine microbial communities from expanding oxygen minimum zones in the Saanich Inlet - SI037_S3LV_200m_DNA (SPAdes) (version 2) | ecosystem: Environmental > Aquatic > Marine >...
AATTGGTGTTTGTCCATAATCTGCCGATACCGGATCAGCAAAAGAACTTAATTCTACTATCTCCTTCCCGGGCTCCTCAATGCTGGCATAATTAATAATAACAGAATCGTATTCCGCGTTATATAAAATTGTTGTTTGCCAATCAGAATTTTCAAATCCTGCCGGATGCTGGACTGTAATTTTCTTAATTATTTGTTGCTCTACAGATCCATCAGGGTGAAGGATAAAGGTTTTATTCAAATCCAAAACAAGAACATCAGCATTAAAATACTTATTCAGATCAACTTTCGGCTGACAAGAGAAAAAAACCAATAGTAAAACAAGAGTGAAATAACGTACGTTCATAATGATCAATGTGATAACTAGTTGAAATTCAATTATTAGTTTGATAATGCTTGCGTCTTTCGATGAAGAATTTTTGTATTAATGCCCCTGCTTCATCTGCCAGTACCCCTCCTTTAATCTCAGTTTTCGGATGGATCAGACTCTTTGAGATACCAGAGAATCCTCTTTTTGGGTCGGCTGCTCCATAAACAATTCGGCTTATCTGAGTCCAATATGCAGCACCAGCGCACATTGGGCATGGCTCAAGACTTACAAAAAGTGTACAATCTGTCAGATATTTTCCTCCCAGGGCGCTTGCAGCTGCCGTAAAGGCCTGCATTTCAGCATGGGCGGTTACATCAGTGAGTTGTTCAGTGAGGTTATGAGCCCGGGCAATTATCCTGTCATGCGCTACAATAAGGGCTCCTACCGGAACTTCTCCCAGATTATAGGCCTTCTCTGCTTCTATCAAGGCCTGGCGCATGAAATAGGCATCATCCATGGGCGCAAGTTAGGTGTTTTTTCGTACTTTTGCAGCCATAATTTTAAAGGTGAAAATATGTACCGTACACATACTTGTGGTGAACTTAGAATGGATAATGTTGGTCAGCATCTTACGCTGGCGGGATGGGTGCAAAAAAACCGTGATCTGGGAGGGATGACTTTTATTGATCTGCGTGACCGATATGGAATTACCCAGCTGGTTTTTAATATGGAGACAAATGCCGCTCTTTGTGAAGAAGCACGTAAGTGTGGACGAGAGTTCGTGATCCGGGTTAGGGGCTCAGTAGCAGAGCGGAGTAATAAGAATCCAAAATTACCTACCGGAGATATCGAGATTCTGGTTGATGAAATTAGCATTCTGAATGCCTCTGATGTACCACCCTTTACAATTGAAGATAAATCAGATGGAGGAGATGACCTCCGGATGAAATACCGTTATCTCGATTTGAGAAGAAATCCACTTCAGAAAAATATCCGACTTCGTCATAAAATGGCAAAAGCGGTACGTGATTATCTTGATGACAATGAATTTGTTGAGGTGGAAACACCAGTGCTAATCAAATCAACTCCAGAAGGAGCCAGGGATTTTATTGTGCCGAGCCGGATGAATGAAGGGCAATTTTATGCCTTGCCCCAATCACCACAGGTCTTTAAGCAATTGCTGATGATTTCAGGATATGACCGGTATTTCCAAATCGTAAAATGTTTCAGAGATGAAGATTTGCGAGCCGATCGTCAACCTGAATTTACTCAGATTGATTGTGAAATGGCATTTGTTGAGCAAGAGGATATCCTGACAACTTTTGAAGGGCTGGCAAGCTCCTTATTTAAAAGTATTCTTGATCTGGATATCTCAACTCCCTTCCTCAGAATGTCATGGGATCAGGCCATGACTGAATATGGTAATGATAAGCCCGATCTGAGGTTTGGAATGAAAATCAAGGAAATGACAGAGCTTGTTAAAGGTAAGGGATTTCCTGTTTTCGATCAATCCGAATATGTTGGGGCCATTAAAGCAGAAAATAGTTCCACTTATTCCAGAAAACAACTGGATAAACTGACTGATTATGTAAGACGGCCTCAAATTGGTTCTAAAGGCTTAGTTTACCTCAAGATGAATGAAGATGGTAGTATGAAATCATCGGTTGACAAGTTTTATCCTGATGAGGAACTAAGAAAATGGGCAGAATTGTTTGATGCTAAGCCAGGAGATCTGTTGTTGGTACTGGCCGGTGATGAAAAACAATGCCTGCCAGCATTGAGTGAGCTGCGTCTTGAGATGGGCCGTCAACTGGGTCTGATGAATAATGGTGAATTTTTCCCACTCTGGGTCGTAGACTTTCCGCTGCTCGAGTGGGACGATGAGTCAAAAAGATACCATGCAATGCACCATCCTTTCACTTCTCCGAAGCCAGAAGATATGGAGCTACTCAAAACCGATCCGGGAAAAGTACGGGCGAATGCTTATGATTTAGTAATTAATGGTGTTGAGATAGGAGGGGGATCTATCAGGATACATAATGATGAGCTACAGCAAAAAATGTTTGATAGTCTTGGTTTTACAAAGGAAGAAGCTCAGGAACAATTCGGCTTTTTGATGAATGCCTTTAAATATGGTGCTCCTCCACACGGCGGAGTAGCTTTCGGTTTCGACCGCTGGGTAGCCCTGTTTGCCGGTGAAGATTCAATTCGCGATGTTATTGCCTTCCCTAAAAATAATTCAGGTAGGGATGTAATGATTGATTCTCCCGCATCAGTAAGCACAGATCAGCTCGATGAATTGAAATTGAATTTGAAGCCCTAAACAACATCACCTTTTAGAGTAGCTGAAGTACAATCCCGGATTTTTACTTTTACCAGGTCACCTGCCTGATAATTTAGTTTTGGGAAAACAGCTACCTTATTTTGTGATGTTCTTCCAAACAGTTCCTGATCAGATTTTTTTGAAAGGCCCTCTGCCAGAACTTCGTAAACCTGTCCTATATCATCCTGGTTGCTTTTTAGTGAGAGTTTGATCTGCAGATCAATAATCTCCTGCAAACGTTTTCCCTTAACTTCTTCCGGTATATCATCCGGCAGGTTTTTAGCTGCATAAGTTCCCGGACGTTCAGAATATTTGAACATGAAAGCCGAGTTAAAGCCCACACCCTTCATCAGACTGAGTGTTTCAGCATGATCCTCCGGAGTTTCAGCCGGGAAACCGCAAAAAATATCTGTGCCTATTGTGCAATCAGGCAGAATCGTTCTGATGGCTTCTATCCGGTTCATGTAATCTTCACGAGTGTATTTGCGATTCATCGATTTCAGCACCTTGTTGCTGCCTGATTGAACAGGGAGATGGATGTTTTTGCAAATATTCTCATGTGAGGCCATGATTCTCAGAGTATCGTCAGACATGTCCTTCGGGTGTGAGGTGGTAAAGCGAATCCGCATTTCGGGAACAGTCTCTGCCACTAAACCCATAAGGGAAGAAAATGTAGTTTTTTGTCCGCTGTCTTTGTCTTCCCAAATGTAGGAGTTGACATTCTGCCCAAGGAGAGTCAGCTCCTTATATCCTCTCTTAGCCAAATCACCACATTCCAGAAGTATATCCTCAGGATCACGGCTTCTTTCACGTCCGCGTGTGTACGGAACTATACAATAGGTGCAGAAATTATTGCATCCCCTTGTAATGCTCACAAAGCCTGAGATACCGTTACTTTCAAGCCTTGTCGGACAAATACCGCTATAAGTTTCTTCAATTGAAAGTTTGGTGTCGATACTGTTCTCATTAAAGTCTAGTTCATTCACCAGGGCTGGCAATTTTCTGTACGAATCTGGTCCTGCCACCAGGTTGACACCATGATTATCAATCAGATCTTTTTGCACCCTTTCAGCCATACAGCCAATCACTCCGATTTTTAATTCGGGCTTTGCTCTCCTTGCCTGTCTGAATATTTCGAGTCTTCTATAAATTTTATTCTCAGCATTTTCACGTACTGAACAAGTATTCACCAATATCAGGTCGGCCTCCTTCATCTCCTGGCAAACAACATAATTCTCCTCTGCCAGGATGGATGCAACAGTCTCACTATCCGCCACATTCATCTGGCATCCGTATGTTTCTATATATAGTTTTTGCATGATACCCAACTACTTAATTGGCTGCAAAGATAAAAAGATAATTTTGTACCTTTATCTCTCGAATTTTCATGTAGAATTAATAGCTTTTTCAATATGTCAGGACACAGTAAATGGTCGACAATTAAGCGGAAAAAGGGTGCAGCAGATGCCAAGCGCTCAAAGATGTTTTCCAAAGTAGTGAAGGAGATAATGATTGCTGCTCGTGAAGGAGGTCCGGATCCGGATATGAATCCCAAATTACGGATGGCGATTTCGAATGCTAAAGGGGTTAACATGCCCAAAGATAATGTTCAGAGGGCTATCAATAAGGGAAGTTCTGATGAAGGGAAACTGGATGAACTTACCTTTGAGGGTCATGGCCCGGGTGGTGTTGCTATTTTCGTTGATTGTTTGACTGACAATCATCTTAGAACTGTCGGAAGCGTTCGTTCAATTTTCAATAAAAGAGGGGGGAATTTAGGAACTAACGGATCACTGAGTTTTCTATTCGACCGTAAAGGGGTTTTTGAAGTAGCTAAAGGAGAACTTGACCCTGATGAGTTTGAGCTGGAGATTATTGATGCTGGTGTTGAGGAAATGGAGGTAGAAGAGGATCATTTCTTAATTACCTGCGCTCTTGAGGATTTTGGTAATGTTCAAAAGAAATTGGAGGAGATGAATCTGGAGCCTGAAAAAGCTGAGTTACAGCGTATCCCAACCACAACAAAAGAAGTAGAATTGTCTACCGCCAGATCAGTGATGGCAATGATTGATTTTTTTGAAGATGATGATGATGTGCAGGCTGTATACCATAATATGGAGTTAACTGATGAAATTGCTGAAGCACTATCTGAGTAAAACCCGACTTTCCCTACTCATTGTAAGTCTCACATTGCTTGTAGCTCTTCCGCTGCACGCCCAATCTGAGTTTGTCAGTGAAGAACCTGACTCATTGCAACAAATACTTAAGAAACTTGAATCCACTATTCAGCCTGGCCGGGTACGGGTAATACCAGATGATCCACGTATTTTAGAACTACTGTGGCGTCATGTGAATTACAATGACTCAATAGGTATTTACGGATGGAAAGTGGTTGTCTATAATGGGCGAAGCCGCAAGGATGCAAATGAAGCCCTTGCTGCTTTTTTAAATGCTTTTCCTGATCTCGATGTTCCAAATGGGGTTTATTATCCTGAACCACCTGATTTCAGAACCTTGATTGGAGTGTTCAGAACCAAAGAGGAAGCATTTGCCCTACAGCAAAAACTTAAATCAGTTTTTAGTTTCTGTTACCTTACTGAGGTGCGCCTTGGGAAAGGAGAACTGGACTAAGAACAGAGTTTTTTCTATTTTTGCGAAAAATTTGCCTTAATGAGTGATCCGATTAAGCATGAATGCGGTATAGCATTGATTCGTCTGCTGAAGCCGCTGGAGCACTACCGAGTAAAATATGGTAGCTGGATGTATGGTCTTAACAAACTATACCTCCTGATGGAAAAGCAACATAACCGTGGCCAGGATGGAGCAGGAGTTGCTAATCTGAAATTGAACCTGTCACCAGGAAAGCCTTATATCTTCAGGCATCGTAGTAATGAAAGAGAACCCATCCGGAAGGTCTTTGAGGAGATTAATAAAGAATATGATTGGATACTGGATCAACCCGAACAGTTTAAGGATCCGAAATTCGCTTACGACAATCTTCCTTTTTCGGGTGAATTATTGTTGGGACACCTGAGGTACGGAACATTTGGTCGGAATAATATTAATTCGGTACATCCTGTAATTCGGGCTAACAACTGGAAGTCAAGAAGCCTTGTGTTGGCAGGTAACTTTAATCTGACCAATGTTGACGAATTGTACAATGATTTGTTGGATATAGGGCAGCATCCAATTGATTATAATGATACTGTAACCATGTTAGAAAACATAGGGCATTTTCTCGATGATGAAGTTGAGAAACAGTATTATGATTTGAAATCCAGGGGCTATAGTAAGGCTGAAGTGTCACCAATCATTGCTGAAAGGCTTGATTTGGCTGGAATTTTAAAGGAATCTTCAGATAAGTGGGATGGTGGATATGCTATTGCTGGTATGATCGGACATGGTGATGCATTTGTTCTGCGTGATCCAAATGGCATCAGACCAGCATTTTGGTATCAGGATGATGAGATTGTTGTTGTGGCATCTGAAAGACCAGTTATTCAAACTGCTTTTAATGTACCTGCCGAAAAGATTGCCGAGGTGCAAGCCGGGCATGCTGTGATTATTAAAAAGAATGGTAATGTTAGCATGACACCCATCCGGCAGGGGGAGAAAAAAATGGCCTGTTCTTTTGAAAGAATTTATTTCAGCAGGGGATCAGACCAGGATATCTACAGGGAGCGGAAAAGGTTGGGGAGTCTGCTCGTACCGCAAATCCTTGAATCAATTGATCAGGATCTGGAGCATTCGGTTTTCAGTTTTATTCCAAATACTGCTGAGACGGCTTTTTATGGAATGACTGAAGAGCTGGGGCATCATCTGAATCAGGTAAAAAAGGAAGAACTGCTTAAAAAGTGTGATCCTGATAGAGTTGAAGAAATTCTTTCCAAGCAATTGAGAGTTGAAAAAATTGCTATTAAAGATGTTAAACTGAGAACATTTATCACTCAAGATCAGGATCGTGATGATTTGGTTACTCATGTGTACGATATAACTTATGGTACTGTAAAGAAAGATGAGGATAATCTGGTGATTATTGACGATTCTATTGTGAGAGGTACTACGCTAAAGAAGAGTATAATACGCATTCTTGACAGACTTGGTCCAAAGCGAATTGTTATTGTTTCATCATCTCCTCAAATACGTTTCCCTGATTGTTACGGAATTGACATGTCTGTTCTTGGTGATTTTATTGCTTTCAAAGCGGCTATTGAACTTTTAAAAATCACAGGGCAGGAGCAGGTCATTAACCAGGTTTATAACAAATGTAAGGCTCAGCAGAAATTTCCGAAAGAAGAGATCATTAATTATGTGAAGGATATTTATGCTCCGTTTTCAGATCAGGATGTATCAGATCATATTGCGAAGATGCTTAAAACCCAGGGTGTGAATGCAGAGATAAAGGTTGTTTATCAATCAGTTGAAAGTCTCCATCTGGCCTGTCCTGATCATTCAGGAGATTGGTATTTTACCGGAGACTATCCAACTCCCGGAGGTAATGCTGTGGTAAATAAGGCATTCATCAATTACATTGAAGGACGCCATGAAAGGGGTTATTAGAGAGGCTCTTCGTCTTGTTTCTTTTTTCTGGCCTGAATGATGCCCTCGCGGAACCAATTGGGGAATCTTACACGGATGTGTCGAAGATGTAGTGGGCGAATACGAAGATTGTCGCGTATATAGGAAACTACATGGCGACTGATTTTTTTGTCGTAAATGTCAGAGATTGTGATTAAGATACCCGTTTCTTCAACATCGCCAAATTCATCATTTATTGAAGTACCAAAGGTTTTCATGGTTGGCGACAAACTCATGTAAGAATTGATCAGTGGTGGTATTTTTAATCCCAGATTTCGGATTTCCTTTGAAAGTATTTTGTAATCCTCGTCGTAATTTTTGCCAGTAAATATTGGTTTGACATACTCAAGATCCTCAGCTGTTACCAGTGGGCTCAAGGGGGTGCAAAGCTCATTGGCATCTGGAAAATGCCTGTGCATAAAACAGAGAATCATGTCGCGTCCCTTACGGTTAAAATGAGTATACATCGTAACCTTGCCAAGGAAATACTTTGCATGCTCATGTAGCAAACAGAGAGCTCCTAATCCATCCCACAAGTTATCCAGAGCAAACATCCCTTTACGTGCAAGACGTGATGACTGGTACAAGGGCTGAACAAAAGAGCGACCAAGCTCAATGGCGTATGGCATGTAATCTTTTCTGAATTCATCAGAAAATTTAAATAAATGACTGGTAGCCAAATGCTTGTCGATCTCATTGGTAGTGCAGTCAACTGAATTGCAAACAAAATACCGGTAACCACCCAGAATCTCCTGCTCCCTGGGATCCCACACGATCAGTTGATAGTATGGATTGTCTGAAATGTCATAATGATCAATGTCTACTTCATCATTTGTTCCCCCGCCAGCTTCCCTGAAAGTGATTTCTCTGAGTCGCCCTACCTCTTTCATCAGATTTGGGGCATTATGAGCAGTGAAAGTGTAAATTTCATTGCCAGAATAATTGGTTTCCCTGAGAAATCGTTCTTCAGTTAATTCCTTGAGTAATAATTTGCGATCAATACGTGCAATGGGATCTTTCATCTGCTTCAAATAATCCGGTTGAATTGGACACTGATAAAATTACAATTTTTTACCGAATTCGTAAACCTGCTTTTTAACCTCTTTGGCCCATTCTTCAGGACTCTTATCTCTTGTGAAGTGTGACCACGGAATCACTGGTCCGAAAGTGATGGTCAGATCCTGGTTTTTATGCTTTAGAAGCTCGTCGACCAGATAAAGCATCTCAATATTGTATTTAATGCCCAGGAAGGTTCTGATATTAGATAGGTTATAGAAAAAATTCGATACCCGTCCGCTTATGTGAACCGGCAATACATCTCTTTTGTGACTAACTGATTTTTTCACAAAAGTCCTTTTCCATTCAGTATCTTCAATTTTACCCCACTTTCGGCGGCTCACCAATCCGGCAGGAAAAAAGATAACTGCTTTGTCTCCATCAAAAGTCTCCTGCATTTCTTTGATGTATGCCCTGCTGTTCCCTCCGTGCTTGTTAACGCCAAGAAAAAGCGATCGTGAAGGCTTTACGTTCATCAATATGTCGTTTGATGTGGCCATAATATTCGGATCAAGACGTTCAGCCAGGGTTTGCATCAGACACATGCCATCCAATCCCCCCAATGGGTGGTTAGAAACGATAATCATTCTTGAATTTGATGGAATGTTCTCAACACCTTTAAGTATGATGTTTACATTCATATATTCAAGTGCCCGGTCAACAAAATCCTGTCCTTCGTTTCCTTGAATATCTGTCAGGAATTTATTGATCTCATCCTGATGAACAATCCTTTTCAGGTAGTGGATAAAAAATCCTGGAATACGCTTTAAAAGCTTCTCATCCTTTGATGCAAATACTTGCTCAATGTCAATCAGCTGAAGGTCTTCAGTTGCTTGTTTCTCTGCCATTCTTCCTCATCTTTTTGTCCCTGCCAAAGATACAATTATTTATTCGCGGCAATTCAAAGATAAAAGTTATTAACAGTTTTGGTAATAAAGTGTCAAAAATTGGGAATTTGTGTTAAGAAGTGTTTATTTTACTTCTAAAAGGGGCTAAATATGTCCAGATTCAAAGGAGATCATTATTGTAAGGTTGATTCAAAAGGTAGATTCCTCTTCCCGGCGAAGCTGAAAAAGCAGATGCCATCGGAAGCAGGAGAGACCTTTGTGGGTAAGATGAACACCTTTGAGAAGAGTCTGATTCTATATCCGGAGAATGTATGGGATAAGTTAGTTTCCAGAACATTAAGCAAGTTGAATCCCTATAATGAAAGGCATGATCAGTTTCGCAGGGATTTTTTCAGAGATGTATTGGAGATGGAGCTGGATGGTTCAGGAAGAATCCTTTTACCAAGGAGGTTCTTGGATGATATAGGTGTTGAACCTGGAAAACAACAGGAAGTGGCCTTGTCGGGTCAGGGGAATGTTGTTGAATTAATGGCTGCCTCCGGATACCAAAGTGGCCAATTATCGGATGAGGAGAGGAGATCTCTAGCCGAGGAGGTGATGGGTGATTTTAAATGGGATGATGAATAATTATGGGAATATCAGATTATCATACGCCCGTGTTGCTGGAGGAGAGCATTGCAGGCCTGTCGGTTATTGCCGGAGGCACTTATCTGGATTTGACCTTTGGAGGAGGAGGGCACTCACGAGAGATTTTGAAACTCCTGGGCGATGGCAGCTTGATCGGTTTTGATCAGGATCCTGATGCAGCTGCCAATAAAATACAGGACAAACGGTTTAGTCTTGTTCCACACAACTTCAGATTTCTAAAGAATTTTCTTGACTACCTCGGCATAGATAAAGTAGATGGAATTTTAGCAGATCTGGGTGTTTCATCTCATCACCTGAATTCTCCAGAGAGGGGCTTCAGTTTCAGATATGATGCTGAACTGGATATGAGGATGAATCCGGGGATGTCACAAACGGCAAAAGACATTGTAAATAATTATTCAAAAGAGGAATTGAACAGGATTTTTAAAACATATGGTGAGCTTGAGCGTCCGGGTGCATTTGTCGGACGGATTTTGCGCTATCGTGAAGAGGCAAAAATTGAGACCACCGGCGAATTAGTGAGCTGTCTAAATCCACTACTGAAAAGAGGGAAAGAGAATAAAGACCTGGCCAGGGTTTTCCAAGCCTTACGTTTAGAGGTGAATCAGGAGATCGAGGGCTTGTCGAGCATGCTGCTCCAAAGTCTTGATGTCATGAAAAAAGGTTCACGTCTGGTTATCATCTCTTACCATTCTCTTGAAGATCGATTGGTGAAGAATTTTTTCAGATCAGGAAATTTTAGTGGTGAAGTGCTTAAAGACCTGTATGGGGTACCAATAACCCCATTTAATCTGGTGAACAGAAAACTGATTACACCCTCAGAAGAAGAACTGGCACGGAATCCAAGAGCCAGGAGTGCCAAACTTAGAATTGCTGAAAAGAATGTATGAGCAGAAAAAAGGAAAATAGTAAACAAACAGAGTTTATTACTCCCCGCCAGGAGATCAGGGAGAATAAGCGGATTACTGCCAAGGAGCTGTTGGGTGGAGGCGTATTGTCACGTGAAGTGGTAATCAGGCAAATACCTTTTGTTCTGTTTGTATTTGCACTGATCCTTTTTTACATCGCTAATCAGTACCTGGGAGATAAGGTGATGACAGATGTCGTAAGCCTGGAGAAGCGCTTAAAGGAGTTAAGAACAGAATCGGTATCCACAGCTTTTGAGCTAATGGAGAAGAGTAAACAAACACAGGTGATCCACTTGGTCAAGCAAAAAGGAATAAGACTTGAGGAAGCTAAATCACCACCCTATATAATTGAAATTGACTAATAACCTTGGAAATTAAACGCAGCATATTATCAAGAATCGGATGGATTTATATTCTGGCTTTGCTGGGAGGACTGGCAATACTTGCTAAGGTATTGTTCCTCCAGTTTGTTGAAGGGGAGAAATGGCGTGCCGAAGCTGAAATGGTGAGTCAGCATAAGAGAGTCATACCCGCCAACCGGGGCGATATTCTGGCAGCTGACGGCAGGCCTCTCGCCAGTTCGGTTCCAACATTCACTGTTGCTATGGATCCGAACAGTACCGGAATGTCTGATTCTGTTTACGGGGCTGATATTTCCGCTTTGGCTAGTGGATTATCTGCTTTGTTTGGAAATCAGACAGCCTGGTCTTTCAAAAACAAAATCCAAAAAGCGAGAGAGCGGGGCTTACGATACATCGTTTTGCAAAATAAGGTTAGTTACCAGGATGTATTAGAAGTTGAGAAATTGCCACTATTCATTAAGGGGCGTTACCAGGGTGGGCTGATACTTGTGCAGACTAATGACAGGGTTAAAAGCTATAAATTGTTGGCCAGCAGAACTATTGGCTATCTTAATCAGGGAGATGAGGGCACTACAGTTGGAATTGAAGGAGCCTATGATTCTTATCTTAAGGGTAGAGATGGCTTAAGGCATGAACAACGTTTGGGTGGAGGAACCTGGATACCCACCAGTGTAAATAATGAGGTAGATCCACAGGATGGATATGATGTTGTCACAACTCTGGATATTGACTTTCAGGATGTGGCTGAAAAGGCTCTGTATGACCTTCTTAAGATTCATAATGCCCATCATGGCTGTGCAGTTTTAATGGAAGTGAAAACCGGAGCGATTAAGGCAATCGCTAACCTTGGTCAGGCAGCAGATGGGGAGTATTATGAATTAAAGAATTATGCCATTTGGGAGATTACCGAGCCCGGGTCAACTTTCAAGTTACCAGCTTTGATGGCCGCTCTTGAGGATGGTTACGTGGATCTTGAGGATACTGTGAATACATTCAATGGCAAATTCGATTATTATGATCGGGAAATTGTAGATGCTCATACCGGTGGATTTGGCATATTGACGGTGGCGGAAGTATTAGAAAAGTCATCAAATATTGGTATGGCCCGCATAATTGATCGCCACTATAAAGACAAACCAAAGCGATTTGTTGACCGGCTTTATGCAATGGGACTAAAAAATCCCATGGGGATTGAGATCTCTGGTGAGCAAGATCCATACATAAAAAATACAAATGATAACTGGAGCAAAGTAAGTCTTGGCTACATGGCCCATGGCTACGAATTGTTGATGACTCCCTTACAGGTACTCGGATTTTACAATGCAGTTGCTAATGGTGGGAAATATGTACGGCCACGCCTGGTGCAAGCTTTAAAGGATCATTCTCAGGTTGTTAAGGAGTTTAAGCCAGAAGTTTTAAAGCACTCAATATGCTCAAATGAAACTTTGAAGAAAGCCAGAATGCTGCTTGAAGGAGCAGTTGAGCATGGCACCGCTACAAATCTTATCAGTGATCAATATCGTTTTGCAGGCAAAACAGGTACAGCTGTAATTGCACAGGGGGATCAGGGTTATGTTGCCAGCAATGGGAACAAGGAGTATCGGGCATCTTTTGTTGGATACTTTCCGGCAGAAGAACCGGCCTATAGCTGTATCGTGGTTATTACTCGTCCCAATATGGGAGTATACTATGGTAATAAAGTTGCCGGAAAAGTATTCAGGGAGATTGCGGATAAAGTTTATGCTACCAATCTGCCCTTGCACAAAGGATTAGAAGTTACCAGGAACCATAAAATCGAAAAGCTTCCCGTCATGAAATCAGGTTATTGGCCGGCAGTTGAAGTCCTGATTGATGAATTGAAATTACCAGCCGTCGAAAATGGCAGGATGGGTGCTTATGCTCGTGTTTTTACAAATCAGGATCAGTTTGTTATTGAGAATCTGGAATCAAGCCGGGGAATAGTTCCTGACGCGACCGGAATGGGTCTTGTTGATGCTCTTCCCCTCATTGAAAATGCTGGCTTTCGAATTAAGATTTCAGGCTATGGCAAAGTGATAAATCAGTCAATAGATCCAGGATCAGAGATGCCTCTGGGAACAGTTATTCACCTAAAACTAACTGTTACATGAGGAATCTTCATGACATAATAGCTGATGTTAAAGGAATCTCCATTGTCGGATCTACTGACAAACAGATTCACAAGCTCTGTCTGGATTCCAGATTGGTTTCAGAAGCTAGTTTGTTTGCAGCTATGACTGGCACTCAGACCAATGGGCATGATTATATAGAAAAAGCAATTGAGCTTGGTGCCGTCGCAATTCTGTGTGAAAAAATGCCTGAATCTCCTCCGGAGGATGTTTGTTTTATTATATGTCAGGACAGTCAGGAAACTCTTGGGCAAATAGCAGCCAGCTACTTTGGGAATCCAAGTCAATCACTTGAATTGATAGGGATTACTGGTACAAATGGTAAAACAACAATAGCTACCTGGCTATACTATATGCTACGGGATATGGGATATCCGGCAGGTATATTATCTACTATCAGGATTCTTATTGAAGGAAGGGAATATCCTGCTACGCACACAACTCCGGATGTGATAAGTCTTAATTCTTACCTGGCTAAGATGGTGGATGCTGGCTGTCAATATGCGGTGATGGAGGTGAGCTCTCATGCTCTGGAACAAAAGCGCATATCCGGAATCAGATTTAGAGGAGGAATTTTCACTAATCTGACACGTGACCACCTGGATTATCATCCTGATTTTGCATCCTATATCGCCGCAAAAAAAATGCTGTTTGATGCTTTACCATCTGAGGCCTTCGCTCTTGTGAATTCAGATGACAAACATGCAAGTATCATGATTCAGAACAGTGTAGCACGAAAGTTAACATATGCCTCTCGTGTTATGGCAGATTACAGCCTTAAAATCATGGAGCAGCATCCGCAGGGCATGTCATTACAGATTAATGGCCGGGAGCTCTGGGTCAGGATAATGGGCAGATACAATGCACTGAACATGCTTGCAGTATTTGCTGCAGCCTGTGAACTGAATCTGCCTGAGGATGAGATTTTGGAATCTCTTAGTAAGCTGGAGCCGGTTGAAGGAAGGCTTGAAATGGTTGACATGGGTAGATCTGTTACCGCAGTAGTGGATTATGCACATACACCCGATGCTCTGGAGAATGTGCTTCAGGCACTCAATGAAACAAAAACTGAAGGATGCAAGATTATCACAGCAATAGGAGCTGGTGGTGATCGTGATCCGGGCAAACGGCCCAAAATGGCGCAGGCTGCATGTGCTTTCAGCCACCAGGTAATATTAACCTCGGATAATCCCCGGTCAGAAGATCCTGAAAAAATTATTGAGGATATGGCAGCTGGCCTGACAGATAATGATCAAAAGAAAGTATTGAGAATTGTTAACAGACGCGAAGCAATCAGAACAGCTATTGCCTTGGCACAATCAGGTGATCTTATCCTCATAGCAGGAAAAGGTCATGAGAGCTATCAGGAAGTAAAGGGAGTAAAACACCCATTCGATGACGTTGAAGAATTAAAAAATTTGAGATCATAAAGAAAAATAATGCTCTATTATCTATTCGAATGGCTTGATAAAATGGATGTTCCCGGAGCAGGGATGTTTCAATATATCTCTTTCAGAGCAGCCGTATCGGTGATCATTGCACTGATACTCTCAACTCTGATTGGGAAACGTATTATTAAATACTTACAGAAAAGGCAAGTTGGTGAGCTGGTGAGAGACCTTGGATTAGAAGGTCAAATGCAAAAAGCAGGAACTCCGACAATGGGTGGAATTATTATTCTTGCCTCAATTCTTGTACCCACTTTACTGCTGGCCAAATTAAATAACATTTATGTCATTATCCTATTGATTACGACCATCTGGTTGGGGATGATTGGTTTTGTAGATGATTATATCAAAGTTTTCAAAAAAAATAAAAAGGGCCTGGCAGGCAAATTCAAAATTATTGGTCAGGTAATGCTTGGGCTAACTGTTGGCCTGATCATGTTTTTCCATCCGGATATTGTTATTGGAGAAAAAGTGCCAACAGCTGAAGGTCCTGCCGTCATTACAGAATTCCAGGAATCAGCCTTCAATGGAGATGCCGGTTTACTTTACAATGAGGAGAAAGCTACCACTACAACCATCCCATTCGTAAAAGATCATGAATTCAATTATTCCTGGCTGATTTCATGGATGGGGCCGGCAGCAGATAAATGGACGTGGTTAGTATTTACTCTTCTGGTAATACTAATTATTACTGCCGTGAGCAACGGGGCCAATATTACAGATGGATTGGATGGACTGGCCACCGGCACTTCGGCAATCATTGGAGCAACACTCGGTGTATTAGCTTTTGTATCAGGTAATTACAATCTCTCAGACTATTTGAATGTGATGTACATTCCAAATACAGGAGAATTGGCCGTTTTTATAGCTGCATTTATCGGAGCAACCGTTGGCTTTTTATGGTTCAATTCCTATCCGGCACAGGTCTTTATGGGAGACACAGGTAGCCTGGCCCTTGGAGGCATTATAGCAGTTTTAGCTGTGATGATCAGAAAGGAGTTGTTGATTCCTATACTCTGCGGGATTTTCCTGATGCAGACACTCTCAGTAATGATCCAGGTTGGTTGGTTTAAATACACAAAAAATAAATTCGGGGAGGGAAGAAGAGTATTTCTAATGGCTCCTCTCCATCATCATTATCAGAAAAAAGGATATTCTGAACCTAAGATTGTTACCAGGTTCTGGATTATAGGAATTATTCTCGCAGTAATAACAATAGCCACATTGAAAATCAGATAGTTAATTGAATAAGAGACTAGGCATATTAGGCGCAGGCGAAAGTGGAACAGGGGCAGCTCTGCTGGGAGTTAAACAGGGCTTCTCAGTTTTTGTCTCTGATGCTGGTACCATTAAGGATCAGTACCGCGATCAATTGAAAGCCATGCCACTTACCTGGGAAGAAGGCCAACATGACAAAGACTATCTTCTTAGAAGTGATCTTGTTGTTAAAAGTCCCGGAATACCCGATTCAGCTCCCATGGTCAGGGATCTTCGTGAGGCGGGGATTAGCGTTATTTCAGAAATAGAATTTGCCGGACAGTATACTAAAGCAAAAAAGATCTGCATAACTGGTAGTAATGGCAAAACCACTACTACTATGATGGTTTACTTCATTCTTAAGAATGCTGGCTTGAACGTAGGTATGGCCGGTAATATTGGTGATAGTTTTGCCAGACAGGTTGCTGAGAATGAGAAAGATTACTACGTTCTGGAGATTAGTAGTTTTCAATTGGATGGCATGTTTGGCTTTAAAGCTGATGTTGCCATATTATTGAATATTACCCCTGATCATTTAGATCGTTACGATAATAGTTTTACCAAGTACAGAGAGTCGAAATTCAGACTCCTTCAAAATATGAAATCGGCAGATCACCTGGTCTATTATGCTGATGATAAAGAGATTACAAACGAACTTGCACGGCGTAAGCCAGATATGCAATTATACCCTTTCGGATTTTCAGGCCCCTACGAACAGGGCGCCTGGATTGATGATGATATCATGAAAATTGTTGTTCACTCTAAAGAATTCAATATGTCCATATTCGATCTATCCCTTCAAGGGAAACACAATGCGCAAAATTCTATGGCCGCAAGTATTGCTTCACGGGTACTGGAAATCAGGAAAGAGACTATCAGAGAAAGTCTTTCTGATTTTCAAGGTGTTGAGCACCGCCTCGAGCCAGTAGTTAAAGTCCACGGAATTGAGTTCATCAATGATTCTAAAGCCACAAATGTAAACTCAACCTGGTATGCTTTAGAAACAATGAAGAATCAGGTTGTCTGGGTTGTCGGAGGTGTAGATAAAGGAAATGACTACACCATGTTATTCCCACTGGTTAAAGATAAAGTCAAAGCAATTGTATGCCTTGGAAAGGATAATACCAAGCTTCATGACGTTTTTGATGATATTGTAGAAACTGTGGTGGATGCAGATAATATGAATGAGGCTGTCAGAACAGCTTATTACCTGTCTGAGAAGGGCTCTCAGGTTCTGTTATCGCCGGCATGTGCAAGCTTTGATCTGTTTGATAATTACGAAGATCGTGGTCGCCAGTTCAAAGAATTTGTGAGAAATTTATAAGACTCAGGAAAAGGAAAAAGGATGAAGAATGTGTTAAAATTATTCGGTGGAGATAAGGTCATTTGGTTCCTGATAGTGATCCTGACCTTTTATTCCGGTCTAGCCGTAGCCAGCTCTGTTGTTTCGCTGGCTAATCATGACGGGAATGTTGCCGTGCACATTATTCGCCATTCATCCTTTCTCTTGATCGGCTGGTTCATAATTTATGTAACCCACCTGATTCCTTATAAATGGTTTAGCGTTTTTGCCCACCTTATGGTGATCATAGCTGCCGCCTTACTGGCTATAACCCTGATGACAGGAGAGCAAGTGAATCAAGCTGCCCGGTGGCTTACCGTACCCGGAACCTCTGTGTCATTTCAAACCTCTGATTTTGCTAAATTGGCACTGATCATATTCGTTGCCAGGTATCTAAGCAGGAATCAGGACGAGATCCGTAACTTTAAAAAAGGCTTTCTGCCAGTGCTGATATGGATTATGTTGATCTGTGGTTTGATTTTACCCGCTAACCTGTCAACCGCAGCCATTCTGTTTTTGTCATGTATGGTTTTATTGATGGTAGGCAGAGTAAGGATATTGTATCTGCTGGCCCTGATTGCTATTGGGATCAGCTTTGTTATGATCTTTTTTGTTCTCGCCAGCAAATCTGAACAACAAAATAGAACAGGTACCTGGCAAAATAGAGTGATGACTTATGTGAATCCTGAAGAAGGAGATAATTTTCAAAGTGATAAGGCCAAAATTGCAATAGCAAATGGTGGTGTATTGGGGAAGTTTGCCGGACATAGTACTCAGCGCCATACTTTACCACAAGCCTATTCCGACTTTATTTTTGCCATCATAATTGAAGAATATGGATTTTTATTTGGGGCATTCCCCCTTGTGTTTATATACCTGACTTTACTTTACCGGGCTGGAGTGATCGTAAGAAAATGTGACCGCACTTTCCCAGCATTTCTGGCCATCGGCCTTGTGATTGGTGTGGTAATTCAGGCCTTCGTGAATATGAGTGTAGCCGTTGGTCTAATTCCGGTTACCGGACAGCCACTGCCATGGATCTCCAGGGGTGGAACATCCTTATTATTTACAAGTTTGGCCTTTGGTATTCTTCTGGGAATCAGTCGGAGTGTTGAAAAAAAGCAAGATGAAGCAGCAGCATAAAATAGATATAATCCTATCAGGTGGGGGAACAGGTGGACATGTTTTTCCTGCAATCGCTGTGGCTCAGGAATTGTTGGCTCAACGCAGAGATCTCAGAATATTGTTTGTTGGCGCTGTCGGAAAAATGGAAATGAAAAAGGTTCCTGCGGCAGGATTTGAAATTGTAGGATTACCTATTTCCGCTTTCCACCGTCGCCTGACATGGAAAAACATTCTGTTTCCGATAAAATTAGTGCTTAGTTTAAT
>Ga0209249_1001869_pt1 | contig 18568 bp, 15 predicted proteins | sample SaaInlV_200m_DNA_4_FD_184653 | JGI IMG/M metagenome (GOLD analysis project Ga0209249, IMG submission 184653) | Marine microbial communities from expanding oxygen minimum zones in the Saanich Inlet - SI037_S3LV_200m_DNA (SPAdes) (version 2) | ecosystem: Environmental > Aquatic > Marine >...
AGTGATATTGAGTTCACAATGGGCATTGATGTCAATATCACCAAAGTTGGCAAAGATCTCTCAGAAGCCATTTTCGCTGAGCCGAATAACACCTATAAGTTTTCCAGAGTTCCCAAAATGGATGTGCCCGTTGTACGTGGCATGACCCATGACGGCTTGGGAAAATATCTCAAAGAAGTTATTACGCCAGCACCCGGCGCCACCGCAGATATTGCCAAATTGCTCAAAGAAACCAAAACGGATGTCGTACTCAACTTCCTCCCCGTTGGCTCTGAGATGGCAACCAAATGGTATGTTGAGCAAGCCCTTGAAGCCGGATGCGCCTTTGTAAATGGCATCCCCGTTTTCATCGCATCCCAAAAATACTGGGCAGATCGTTTCCGGGATAAGGGATTGCCCATCTTGGGCGACGATATCAAATCACAGGTGGGCGCGACAATTTTGCACCGCGTTTTGACCACCCTCTTTGTCGACCGTGGTGTTCGGCTTGATCGCACCTATCAACTTAATTTCGGCGGAAACACCGATTTCCTGAATATGCTCGAACGTGATCGTCTCGAATCGAAGAAAATCTCGAAGACAGGTGCGGTCACATCCATGCTCCCCTATGACATCGGCAAAGGCAATGTCCACGTTGGACCCAGCGACCATGTGCCGTGGTTGAGCGACCGCAAATGGTGCTATATTCGGATGGAAGGCACAACTTTTGGCGAAGTACCGCTGAATGTGGAAGCCAAACTCGAAGTATGGGATAGCCCGAACTCCGCCGGTGTGATGATCGACGCAGTCCGCTGCGCGAAAATCGCCCTTGACCGAGGCTTGGCAGGTCCCATCGTCGCCCCCTCGTCCTATTTCTTTAAAACGCCACCCAAACAATTCCGTGATAGCGTTTGTAAAGAGATGACCGAAGCCTTTGTCGCTGGCGAAGAATAGACGACAAACTCGCTGAATCAAAGCTCCCTGAAGAGATTTCTTCAGGGAGCTTTTTTTTTGATAAAGACTAAACGAGATTAGTGACGTTTCTTACGCGTATCTTTGAAGATCATGCTCAAAATGGTACTGACAATACTCACAACGAGACCGCCTAAAAGCGAATTCCAGAAGACCGGCGGGGCGATGTGCAAGCCAACACCAAAACCCTGACCGATAATACTTGTTAGCCAGAAGAGGAAGGTGTTGATGAGCAGGGAGAAAAGTCCCAGGGTGAGAATGATAAGGGGCAAGGTAAAGAGCTTCAAAAGCGGGCGCAAAATGGCATTTATAAGCCCAAAGATAAGCGCCAGCCAGATGAGGGAGGATAAGCTTCCTCCGAGATCGATACCAGGAACGACATAGACAGCAACGGCGATAGCAGCGGCGTTAATAAACCAACGAACAATAAAGCGAGGCATTTTTTCTCCTTTTCTATTATCTAAGTATACGCGAACCTGTAGCTCAAGTTGCAGTTTTGTTCCCGTCAACGTGCATCCATGCCAGCGTGCGGAGGGGAATCAAACCTGCCATCTCAAAGGCAGCGACGTTTTGTGAAGCCGGATAATCGAGGTAGAGCTCTACTTGTTGGGGAGCAAGATGTAAACGGGCGTGTAAGAGGAGGGCTGCCAGAGATGCGGCATCCGCTTGGGGTGTGGTGGCAAGCCAAATGGGCGAGCGGCGCGTACGCGTTTGCATCCAACTGAGTACAGCTTGCAGTTCTCCGTCTTTTTGAATTGACCATTGGCGAATGTCATTCTCCACAAAGATCCGATAGAGCCAATATTTGATGCTGGGGGAGAATATCTGAAAATCGGGCATACGATACCACGAGATTTCGGCGGGATAGTTTTGGGTGAGCCATTGCATTTGTTGCTGCCAAAAACGCGATGGGCGTATGACGACAGGTTGGTTACTCTTTTTTAATTCTTTGTCTATATTTTTGGGCACACTCCAGGTAGTGCGGTGGGTTTTTATTTCAAAGCCGAGATTTTCATAGAGTTTGATCGCGCCATGGTTATCTTCTTCGACATGCAGCCAGATAGATTTTGCGCCACGCTGACGAACGTATGCCATCCCTTTTTGGGTGAGATACCGCGCGATGCCTTTGCGGCGATGCGCGGGGTGGACGGCGATATTCGCGAGGAGGAAATTACCTTTGCGAAAGGGGATGACGCTGATATTGCCGATGATCTCTTTTTGGTCTTCCCAGACATACCCCATAAGCGGTAAGGATGTGGATGCCCAATTGAGATAACGTTTATTAAGGCTGGCATCGCGCATTTGCTGAACATAGCGCTGCCCTTCCCTATCCATGTTTTTATGGAAGCAGAGCTCAACCAGATCGGCGACTTTGGGAAGATCGCGCATGATGTTGAGCGGGCGCATTTTGCCAATATTTTGTTCAGCAGGGAGGGAAATACTTAGCGTGGACATTGGGAATATTATATCTTGGAAGAGGGGTGGTTTTACACCCCCCTGCCCTTCGGGCATCCCCCCATTTTCAAAAACAGAAAATGGGGGGAGCTCTTAAACTTGTTCGAAACGATCAATATCCAGCACAAAAACGGTGGCGTGTTTTACTGCCAGATCGAGGGTGGGTGCGCAGCGTTCACGGATAATTTGTATCACCTGATCAACTTTCAATTCATCCACACCGATCATCAAAGTCGCGTTGCCGCGCCTGAAAAAACCACCGCTTGATGCGATCCTTGTTACACGAAACTCTTCTTCTAATAAAGCCTTTAAAATTTCATCTTCATCAAGGTCACGCACAATAGCAATGACCATTTTCATCTTATTAGAACTCATGGTAAGCCTCTACATCAAAGGTAAAAATAGTTGCCCCACCCACATCAACTGGAACAGGGCGAGATATGGGCAGAAAGGCACCTTCCAGCGGTGCACGGACATGTTCAACGCGTTTGTTGCAGGATCGTTTTAGAACACGCACGATATCTTCTTCGCGCCCTTCAGGAATGGCGATCAGCAAAGTTACATTTCGTTGACTAAGGAAACCGCCCGTGCTGGGAAGTTGGTCAACGCCAAAACCGGCATTGCTCAACGCTCTAAGCGCGTTCTGCAAATCCTCATCTTGGATAATGACCGCCATCATTTTCTTGATCTCAACTTTTTTGCCCGTGCCGACTTGCAAAAGTTGTGACCAGTTAACATGCTGCTCAGTAAGTGCCTCGTCCACTTCGCGGATCAAGTCACCGTAGGTCTCTTCAGAGATAACCCCATCTCGAAAGAGACCGCCCAGAGATGCGCGTTGAACACGCAGAGCTTCACGTCGAGCAGCATCCAATTCTTCGATCTCGACGGCAGGGTTTGCTGCCAGAATCTCTTTCAACGCCTCGATCAAAATTATCTCGCGCTTGGTAAAGATCGGCTGCATCTGCTGCCAAATATGCGCAGAGAGCAACCCTTGTTTGCTCATCTTCTCGAGGTGATCGGCAGCCGCACGATTAGCAACAAAACGGGCATGGCGGCGTTCGTAACGTTCCTGAATTTTCGTACGGTTGATCAATTGCATTCTGTTGACCAAAGCATCCATTGAGAAGCCTTGTACGAGTAAGGTGAAAAGCACAACACCAAAAGCCATTGCCAGCAAACGCTCACGGTCTACAAAACTCGTTGGGATGCTCAACGCTAGCGCCAAAACGATCGCGCCGCGTAAGCCTCCCCAATAGAGAATATGCTTCCACTTGGTTGGAATATCCTTCCCGAAATGGGAAAAGCCATAGATCCCTACCGCGCGAGCACCCAGCGTTGCAATAATCGCTACACCAATTGCCTGCCAGTTATCTAAAAGACTTTGAAAATCTGTTGTCAAACCGATCAGCAAAAAGATCAACGAATTCGCCAGAAAGGCAGCATATTCCCAGAAATTATTTACAACAATACGCGTGGTTGGCGACATCCCGCGCGGGCCGATATTCCCGTTCACGATACCAGCCACCACAACAGCCAAGACACCGCTAACGCCAATTTCTTCACCGATCAAATATGCACCAAAAGCGAGCGTGGTAGTGATGGTCGTTTCAACCAGCGCATCGTCGATACGCCCAATTATTTGAGATGCCAAAAGTCCTAAAACCAGCCCAACCAAAACACCCCCACCTGCTACGGTTACAAAATCGATCAGGCTCTGCGTCAGGCTAAAGTTGCCGCTGATCGCGATCTCCAGCATCAAGCCAAACATCACAATGGCGGTGCCATCGTTGAAGAGACTCTCACCTTCGAGCAAGATCTGCAAGCGTTTCGGCACACCCAACTGCTTGAAAAGTGCCACCACCGCAACAGGGTCTGTCGCAGCGATCAACGCGCCGAAAATCAATGTCGTACTAAGGGCAATGCCTGTTCCCCAATGGATTGCTCCGGCAACCAAAAGCGTCGTCACGATCACGCCCGGAATAGCCAGCAGCATGATCAGCCACAGGTCACGCCGCAGATCATCAATACGAATGTGGAAAGCCGCTTCAAAAAGCAAGGGCGGCACAAGCAATCCCAAGATCAATTCGGGTGAAATTTCTACTTTTGCTTGAAAAGGCGTTAGTGCCAAACCGATCAACACCAAGCCTACCGTATAAGGCATGCGGAAACGTTTTGCCACAATCGACACCACTAAAGCAATCAACAGCAACAGCAAAACAATACGCTCTGCCTCTAAAATTGTATGTCCAATATCCATAATTTCTCTCTAAAGGGGAATTTCTTCTACTCGGGAAGGGAAATAGTGCAGGGCGTCTCGTCCGTGACCTCGACCTGCTCGCCATTCGCAAACGTGACGCTGGTCTTACGCGCTTCCCGTTTAACTTCCAACCCGCGATAGCGTATCGTTACCGCCCACGGGAAGGGATTCTGTCCATCCAGGCGCACGCTCGTTGCCGATAGGATGCGTACACCCAAAAGCTCCAGGAAAAGCCCCGTCGGAGCAAGTCCGCTTAGGGCATTGCGGGCACCAATGCCCGTGCCTACTTCAGCATTATAGCTTTGATAAAAAGCATTATTCTGACGCAAGTTCTGCAAGATGCCGTTCATCAGATGTGCAAAAAGGCGCGTTGCTTCGTTTGTATAACCCTGACGATGCAACCCCTCGGCGATCAGTTGATTCCAGGGGAGATGCACACTTAAGCAGACGGCTTCAGATTCCTTCGTTGGGGGGACGGGGCAGGCTGGCAAGCCAAAGGGGCGATCAAATTTTTCAGCGTTGGTAATTGTTCGGTGCACGAGCGATTTCGCTTCCAATTCGCCCATCATCCCCGCCCAAAGCGGCAGGAGTTGGGTGTGGTCGTCCCCGCTTAGATCCACTGTCCGGATGATGATTTTGTCTTCATCGTCCACTGCGCTAACGGTAATCTTGCCAACCTTGGTATAGACCTTTTTGCTCGTTGCGGCAGAACCGGCATCGGTAGACCTGAAATCAAGCGGAGCAAGGATTTCATCTTCACCGGCTTTGGTCACAAACTCGCTGATCTCCACTTCGGCGCGGCGCGTGGAATGGTCTTTGGTTTTGATCTCGATCAATAAACGGATCGGTTTTTCGAAACTCTCTTTGAACTTTATTATGCCGCCACCCGTTTGACGATGCAGAATTTTTCCGCGCGGGGCAAGGTTGCTATCACGATCAAGATAACGATAATTCGCACGGCGCGCATCCCAGCAGGCTTCTGCGCCTTTTTGCAATTTTTCGGCTTGTGCAGTGAAAACAGGTTGGTTATTATTTTTGCCGATCAACCCGCTGATCTTAGATAGGGCTTCCGCTTCATGGTAAAGCGCGGCAAACAAGGAGGGACTATGCACCGCGGCAATATCTACGCCGCGCGCCCAGCGATGCCAATTATTGAAAAGGGGATGGTCTTCAAAGCTGATCTGAAGAGGGTGCTGCCATTCAGGCAGGGTATCGTTGTTACGGTCGTGTTCGGGGGAAAACCAGGCCCAAAAGAATTGCTGCAGAGCAGGGTAAATTTCTGTAAGAAAGACTTTATTTTGACTCTGTTCGTAGAGCTTCCACGCCAATGATGCTAAAAATGGTGCTGCAAGCAAACGGCTACGCTGACCGCCAAGACCGATCTTATGGTCGATCTCACCCGTTTCACTTTGCGTGGCAATGAAGTTTTTCAGGAGACCTTCGCCTAGTTCGGGCGCGCCCGGCAAGAGGCTTGCCAAATAATAGGCTTCAAGTGGAGATTGTCCGCCCCAATCTGGGGGATGATCGCTGCCGTCGCCAGCCAAAGAATTGCCATGATCGGGCTGGCGCGCAGTTACAAAAGTTCTTTCTGCTAAATTCTCATTCCCGTTGAAAAGCAGACGAAAAGCAGCTTGCTGGCTGAGGGCCAAGGCGGCGTCCCAGGCAGGGTCGCCGGTTTCGATCTCCACGCTTTGGCTGGCATTGGTCAACTCAATACGCGCACGCTCCGCATCCCAAGGGCGCGAGACGGTGCGACGCGCAAGATCAAAGGAATCTTCTTTTTCAGGCAAGGCAGCCTGCGCCCAGTTAAAGCGGCGTTTTGCGCCTGGACCCAGGTTAACTTTCAGATCAAGAGAAGGTTGTGCGCCTGTTCCGTGAATAGGCCCACCCGTTAAGAAAAAGACGGGAGAAAGTCCCCCCGTTTCGCCTGCCAGAATATTGACCGCCTGAATTTGCTGCGGCTTGAAATTCAGCCCATCAAGAGGGGCGAGGCTGGCTATCAACTCAATTTTGACCTCGCGTTCTGTGCTTGTGCGGTTGATGAGACTCAAACGGCCGCTCACACTTTGTGAGTCGGGTATCCAGTATTCGGCTACAACTTCGAGATTCTCAAAGGGTGAAAATTTCACTTCGAGAAAATTTGCATAAAAAACGGTAACAACTGGCGGGATCGCGAAAGAAGCGGGATCGCTGACTTCATTCTCGCCTTCGCGAAAGCGCGGGAAAATCCGCATAGCGCGCGCGCGCAATCCATAAGTGGTACGCAAAGAAAGCGCGGCTGGTTCGCCACTGCCAAGTTCGAGTTCCCAAATATGATCGTTGGAATAATCGGGGTTTGAAAAACGGGCATCCGCTGCCAAAGTTAAAGAAAGTGGGTCGTCGGAGCCCAGGGTCCATTCTCGCATGGCTCTATTGTACGTCAGTTTTTAGGGAGTTCAAAGGGTTTTGTGCTAGAATCACGGCGACGAAAATGCACTTGGGGTGTTATTGGTACTGAAACCCATTTAAAGGAGTGATTATGACGACAATGCCCGCCGCTCGCGGCATGTACTTTGAAGAATTTGAAGTTGGACAAAAGATGTTCTCCCCCGGACGCACGATCACCGAAACCGACGTGGTCGGATTTGCAGGACTCTCTGGCGATTACAACCTGATCCACACCGACGCGGAATATAGCAAAAACTCTCCCTTCGGGGCGCGCGTGGCCCATGGCTTGCTGGGGCTTTCGATAGCATCCGGTTTGGCCCTGCGCACTGGCGTGCTGGAAGGTACCGTGATGGCCTTCCGCGAGATCAATAGCTGGAAGTTCGTTAAACCTATTTTTATTGGCGATACTATCCGCGTTGAAATGGAGATCGTCGAAACCAAAGCCATGAAACGCCTGGGTGGCGGAAAAGTAGAGTTGTTATTTAATGTCCTGAACCAAAGCGACGAAACCACCATGAAGGGCGTTTGGTCTGTTTTGGTAATGGGAAAGCCCGAATAATTTTTTATATGAGTTCTCCCCTTGTTCACGGGGGGAGCTAGAGGGGGGCAAAGCAAAAGCCCTCACCTAGCCTTCACGAAACACCGTTCGTTCAGCTTGACTGAATACTCGTAGAGTGCCCCCGCTTGCGGGGGAGGACTGATCGGAAAAATCTATGCCCACACCTGAAGAAGAAAAAGACGACTATCTCCGCCGCCTGATCGCCTCCGAGGAGGCGACCCGCGCAGATATCCCCGTACCACGCCATCCTGTTGCATCTCCAGACGAGACGCATCCTCGTGCGCAAGACCATCTCCCTCAACGCGTGGATGAACTTGATATGGGCGCAACGCGCGTAACGCCGGCAGCTTTTCAACCTGTCTCGCGACCACGACCGCCTGCGCCGCCACAGCGTGGCAGCTGGCAAGCACAATTAGCCAATTTACGCTTTAATTGGGGCTGTCTCTTACGCGGCATGATCCTCCTTCTCTTCGGGGTAATTTTTGTCGGCTTGGCAGGCGGATCGTATGCGCTCTATCAATATAATGTGATCGCCTCCAGCCTGCCCGACGTGGCAGACTTAAAGGCACGCGCCTCCCAATTTGAGACCACACGCATTCTAGATAGTGAAGGGCATATTCTCTACGAGATCCTTGATCCCAATGCAGGGCGGCGCACCTATATTTCTCTTGAGAATATCTCTCCGCTTTTGGTGGCCGCCACCATCGCCACAGAAGATAAAGAGTTCTACAACCACCCTGGTTTCGATGCAGTCGCGCTGACGCGTGCCCTCTGGCAAAATTACACCAGCGGCGAGATCGTTTCTGGCGCTTCGACCATCACCCAGCAACTCGCGCGGATGCTGCTACTCACCGAAGAACGTTATGATCAAAACTACGAGCGCAAAGCGCGTGAGATCATCCTCGCGGCAGAAATTACCCGTCGCTACACCAAAGACGAAATTCTTGAACTTTATCTCAATGAAGTCAATTATGGCAGTCTCGCTTACGGCATCGAAGCCGCCGCTGAGACCTATTTCGATACCACTGCCGACCAATTGACCTTCGCTCAAGCCAGCTTCCTCGCGGGGCTGCCCCAATCACCTTCTATTCACGATATTCACACCAACCGCGAGGGGACCCTCCGTCGTCACCGAGACGTAGTCTTGCTCAGCTATTACCTTAGTGCCGAAAAAGGCTGTATTGAAGTCAGCAACAGCGCTGAGCGCGTCTGTGTGGGCGCATTGGAAGCCTCGCAAGCCGTCGAAGAGATCGAGACCTACAGCTTCACACCGCCGAATATCTCTATTCGCTACCCGCATTGGGTCACTTATGTACGCAGCTTGCTCGAAGAAGAATATGATGCCCAAACCATCTATCGCTCCGGCTTTACTGTATACACGACTCTTGACCCCAATTTGCAGGATATGGCACAACAGATGGTCACCAGCCAGGTGGCAGCATTAGCGGATAGGAATGTGCAAAATGGCGCACTGGTGGCGATAGACCCCAACACCGGAAAGATCCTGGCAATGGTCGGCTCGCCCGACTTTGAAAATGCTGCCATTTCAGGACAGGTGAATATGGCGACCAGCCCCACCCGTCAACCCGGCTCTTCGATCAAACCGATCACCTATTTGGCAGCCTTCGAAAAAGGCTGGACTCCCGCCACCCTGATCTGGGACGTGCCTTCCGAGTTCCCCCCCTCGGGCGACCCCAATGACCCGCGTGAACCCTATAAACCGGTCAACTACGACGAGAAATTTCACGGTGCGGTCACGCTCCGTGTGGCGTTGGCAAATTCATTTAATATCCCTGCTGTCAAAGCCCTCGATTTTGTCGGCATCTACGACAACCCTGAAACCGAAGAAAAAGAAGGCATGGTCGCCATGACCGAGCGCCTTGGCATCACCACCCTCACGCGCGACGATTACGGTCTCGCGTTAACTCTCGGCGGCGGCGACGTAAGCCTGATCGAGATGACGGGCGCTTTTGCTGTGATGGCAAATGAGGGTGTCCGTATCCCGCCGGTGGCGATCACCAAAATTCTGGATCATAACGGAGAACTCGTCTACGAGTATGCGCCTCCACAAGGGGAGCAAGCCCTTCGTCCAGAGCACGCTTTCCTGATCTCCTCCATTTTGTCGGATAATGTTGCACGCACATGGATGTTCGGGCCCAACTCCTATCTGCATCTGCCTTTCCCCGCTGCTGCCAAAACCGGCACATCCAACGACTTCCGCGACAACTGGACAATAGGCTACACCCCCGCTCTGGCAGTTGGCGTTTGGGTTGGCAATGCCGATTACACCCCCATGAATCACACGACCGGCTTGAGCGGCGCAGCACCGATCTGGTCGCAATTTATGCAACAAGCTACGCCAATAATTTCAGGCGGTGCGCTAAACGATTTCACGCGCCCTGAAGGTATCGTCAACACGGTGATCTGTTCCATCTCAGGCACTGAGCCTTCCAACTCCTGCAAAAGCGGCAAACAAACCGAATTCTTCGCCGCAGACCAACCGCCTTTGCCCGCAGGGCTGGATTTATGGCGCAAGGTAATCCTCGATACCTGGACAGGCTTGGAAGCCTCCGACGCATGCAGCGAATTTACGGATGAAAAGATGGTCATGCGCGTAGACGATCAATGGGCACGCGAATGGCTGAGCACTAGCTCAGGAAAAAACTGGCTTGAAAGCCATGATTTTCCAAAAAACATCTCTTTTGCGCCTAATCGTGAATGCAATGCCAACGATCCCCAACCCGACCTGCGCTTTACAAATCTTGAAGATGGGCAAAAGATCACCGACAACAACACAAAGATTTTCGGCGTCATCACTGTCAGTGAGAATTTTGGCAATTGGAGTCTGCATTTTGGCGAGGGAGAAAATCCCAGCAGCTGGAAAAAACTGGTCGCCAACAATAATACCGAGATCAAGGAACCAGAAAATTTGGCGCTCTGGGATTTTGAAGGTCTCTCGGATGGTATCTACACTTTGCGCCTGACCCTGAATGGTGACAAAGGTGATGCAATCGCAGAACGCATCATCTATGTGACCCTGAAATTGCCCACTCCGACAGCCACGCCGACCCTCACCCCAACATCCACCGCTACCCCAGCCCCCACTGGGACAGCTACCCCCACCCCGTCGCATACACCCACTCCCAGCAACACCCCCACCCCGACGAAAACCTTCACCGAAACACCTGTCCCGAGTGATACGCCCATCCCGACAACGGCGGTGCCTTAAAAAACGAAAAAATCCCCTGCAAATGCAGGGGATTTTGAATATTACACATTATCTTGAACTCGAACCAATAACCTAGCGGATTAAGGGGAGGGCTACTGACATACATTTTTGTATTGTGCTTACGACTTGGGACTAACGGTTTACGTCACTTTTCTGGAAGTGTATTGAACCAATTCCAGTAAATTATATTGCGGGAAACAATAATTGAAGTCTTGGCGGATGCCTGTACCCGCAAGTTAGCGTTATTGACTCTTTTAATTTCATCGAGCGGGCCAAGTTTTGAAAGGTTTATATATCCGTTTACACCTTGCCTGTTTAGAAAAAGACAATACTTTGGAGAAATTGCCATGCTTATTTCAATACTTGGATAAATTAATGCAGGGCCTTGATTTGGCCAATTACGGTTATAACCTTCAGGATCAAACCATACAACTGGATTGTCTGAGGTTATAAAGCCGGGACAAGTTGTAGTCTCGAGAATGGCAAGATCTAAAACGCTTAGCGCTTCTATCTCAGCCATTATAGATGAAGGTAGGAGAGATGGCATTGGAGAATCTACAATAGACTGTATATCATTTATTGAAACTTCATAAGATCTCTCAGAATCTATTGGATGATGGAGAGAAGTACTTTCAAGTTGTGCTGGGGAAGCAGTTTCAGCCCATTTGGACATTGCCTTCATTTTGTCTAGGAGTTCTTCGTACATCGGGTTAAATCGATCAATGCTTGCTGGGGTCCGGGAATGCATTGCCGAGATATAAGCAATTAGCACCATCTGGTCATCTGGGCTCAACTGTTTGTGTGGTTCGATTACATGATCTCTAACTTGAACGAATTCACCTTCAAAAACGGATAAACCTTTCTCAAGTCTAAGATCTCTTTCGCCCTTTTCGGTCTCAGTTGTGTAGAAGTCTCGCTTAAACATAATGTTCTTTGGAGCTCGATTTCGAATGTCAAGAGACTCCTTATTCACAACCCAAACATAAGGCTCTTGACCTTCAGGTGTTTCAGGATCAGCCCATGCTGATAAGTACGATTGCGGGATGTAATGTTGTTTTTTATGTTCCACTGGCAATATCCACATGCAAAAAAAGAACTAAACAAGTGAGCAAGTTTTTATATTTGAGGCATCTAACTATTATTTATGCTGGCATTATTAGAAACTATTTCCGGGCCGAATAAGCGCCTAAGTGAAGTTCGCCCTTTAAGCTACACAACATCAGACATCCTTTGCGCTAGATAAGTATGGTAATTCTTTAGATAAAAAGGTCATTATATTAATCTATGGGACATAGTATGTCTTTTCTCTAGATTATTGCAAACCTAACTACAGCTACCCAAAAATCACATACTGCTGCAAGAAGTCAACCACTTCCTTGTAGAATTTTTCAATCGTCTCTGCCTTGCGCCAGCCGTGACCTTCCCCTTCGTATAATCTAAAAATATGCGGCACTTTATTTGCTTTCAACGCTGCCGCGACAGTCTTCGATTGCTCGGGGTCAATCGCTGTATCTTCTGTGCCGTGGAAAAGCGCAACCGCATCACGGATTTTGTCGGCATGAAAAACTGCTGACCATTCCTTGAAGAACTCGGCATCTTCGGGCAATGTCCCGACCATCGTCGCGTTGTAATCCGCTTCAAATTTGTGGGTATTCATTTCGAGCGTAAAAAGATTCGTGACGGGGTACATAGCCACACCCGCCTTGAAAAATCCCGGCTGATGCGTGAGCGCATTCAGCACCGTATATCCGCCTGCGCTGCCGCCCATGATGATCAAACGCTTCGGGTCAGCCAAACCTTGCTCTACAAGCGCCTGCGCGCCGCCAACGGCATCTTCCACATCTAAAGGTCCCCATTTTTTGCGTAACGCCAGCATATAGCTGCGCCCATAGCCCGTGCTGCCGCGATAATTGACCTGCAGGAAACCAAATCCACGACTGGTGTAGAAAAAGGCCTCATTGCGTGAATTAGCTTGATGCTGTTCATATTTCTGCGAAGTAGGTCCACCGTGAATATCCACGATCACGGGCGGTAAACCCTCACTAACATAATCTGCTGAAGATGGCGGGTAATAGAGTCCATGCACAGGCGTATCATCCGGCGCAGCCCAGGTGATCTTTTTGGGCAAAGGCAAATACTCTGGTGAAAGATTATCTGCCATCGAGCGTTTGATAACTTTACACTCCCCTTTTTCCCAGACAACAATCTGCTGCGCGATCTGCGGAGACTCGCCAATAAATGCCAGCTTCCCATCCACGGGCGATGCCGCAAGCTGGATGATATGCGTATAGGGTGTTTTTACCCGCGCAGATTTTCCCGTCGCGACTTCGACGACCCATAACGAATGCGTCCCACCATCGTTGCGCACATAAAAAATATGAGCCGAATTAAATGACCATGCGTGCATCCGCATGCCCTGGATCCAGGCAGGCATCGAGAGAGTCGCTTCATCGACCAGCATCCGCGTTTTGCCCTCATCCAAATCATAAACGTAAAGCCGCTCCCATTCCCCATCCTGCGCGATATAACTTAGATAACGTCCGTCAGGCGAGAACTCTGGTTGAAAAATTGGCGTATCTGCGTCGCCTGCCAAAACTTCGTGCGTCTCAAAATCTGAAAGCATCAGGCGCGTGCCATCCCAGGGCATTTGCGGATGATCCCACTCGACCCAGGCAATTTTCTTGCCACCGGGGTGCCAAACCGGCTGCATATAAAAATCAGCGCCCTGTGCCACTTTCTGCGGGAAATTCTCACCATCGAGATTTGCCGAAACCAGCGAATCTTTGCCCTCATAAGAGTGGACGTAAAGCACATGTTGGTTATCAGGAGAGATGGCGGGCGATGCCAGCTCGCCAAATTGCGGCGTGATGGGACGTGGCAGCCCGTGCTTGAGCAGGATCTGATAAAGCCGTCCCTTGCTGGCAAAAATCGCGTGCTGCGCCCGTGCGTTGAACTCGCCACCGCCATATCCAAGTGTGGGCTTGACGGGAATATCTCCCGTTAAATCGCGTTCTGCATCATCGCCCGTTTTAGCGACAAGAACACCATGCCCCGAACGACCTTCCACCCAAATGAGCGTTTCACCGTCACTATCCCATTGCACATCATCAAGCCGAATCTTGCGCCCCAATAACGATGGGGTGATGGGGGATTTCCAAAGACCGTAGGGGGCTAGTTTTTTTGACATGAGAGAATTCCTTGATAAGTTTGAAAGTCACTAGTATTTAACCACAAAGGCACAAAGTTCGCGAAGGAACTTTGTGCCTTTGTGGAATTAACGTCATTGCGAAGCAATCTCCTTGCTTGTCAGGAAGGAGATTGCTTCACAATGGCGGCTCGCAATGACGTAATTTACAGTGTGCTAAATATGCTTTTCAAACTTCTTCACCAACTTCTTCTTCGGTTGGTAACCTGTCACACGCTCTTTAACTTCACCGTTGACAAAGAACATCAGAGTCGGGATGCCCATAACGCCATATTGCATCAAAATGCTGGGGCTTTCGTCTGCGTCCACTTTGACAACCTTAACCTTGCCAGCCCAATCTTCTGAGAGTTCATGGACAATAGGGTCAACCATTTTGCAGGGACCACACCACTCTGCCGAAAAATCGACGAGGACGGGCAATTCTGCTTCTATAACTTCCTTCTGGAAACTTTCTTCATTTGCATTTACTTCAGCCATTTCATTACTCCTTATATTGCTTTCCCCATTAGATGGGTTTGGTTTATTTTCTATTACTTCGTTGACGGAAGTTTTAGAGCGTGTTAGAATGCTCCTCGCTTCGGGCGCGTAGCTCAATGGCAGAGCAGTGGCCTTTTAAGCCATTGGTTGAGAGTTCGAGTCTCTCCGCGCTCACTGAAAAAGTCCTCGTTTACGGGGGCTTTTTTTTTAACTCATTCGTTGAAAGTTCTCCCTTCGGAGACAGGCGAGTTTTCGCGCTCACTGAAAAAGCCTTCAAAAAGAAGGCTTTTTTGTTTAATGCCAACTAAGCGGGATTATAACATTTGCAAAAGTTGCAGACTATTAATCTTTTGCTAGAAGATGCCCTTTTAGCGGGAATCAGCCGAGGGGCACGGGCGCAGGGCGGCGAGGAAGATGCCCAAAGCCTTTATTGCTAAAGACTGTTTTTGTTTATCACCACGCTACTATCAACTTCTTCCATTTCACCTGTCGCAATAAAAATTGTACGCTCACAGATATTCGTAACACGGTCGCCAACCCGTTCGAGGTTATGGGCTACCCAAAGCAGCCAATTTGAGCGTTCAATGGCGGTCGGATCATCAATAACGTAGGTAATTAGCACGCGATAAATTTGCGTATAAAGGGCATCAATTACATCATCTTCAGCGGGGATACTTTCTGCCGCGTCTACATCTTCTTCTATGAAGGCTGTCAGCGCACGGTGGAGCATATCGACTGTTTTTTCTGCCATCAGGGGTAAATCGACCAAAGGTTTGAGCAATTTTTGCTCACCCATGATGACGTTGATTTTAGCAATGCCTTTGGCGTAATCGCCCATCCGCTCGAGTTCACCGGCTACGTCCAAAATGGAAGCAAGCAGACGCAAGTCATGCGCCATCGGTTGTTGAGTGGCAATTGCTATCATTACAGAGCTCTCGATCCCGAAGCGCTTGGCATTGATCAATTCATCTTCATCGTAAATTTCTTGTGAGCGAGGAATATCTCTTTTTTTGAGTGCATCCACAGAGCCAAGAATGGCTTGCTCGACCATGCTGCCCAAAGAGAGAATATCATCTTTTAGTGTCTGGATTTCGTGTTCAAATATTTTACGCATTTTAGTCTCCGCGTTTATCCAAAGCGACCAGTAATATAATCTTCTGTGCTTTTCTTTGTCGGGTTCGTAAAAATCTCTGAGGTTACGTCGTATTCTTCTAAAATACCGGCGTGATCTTCGCCGAGATTGAAGAAAGCGGTGAAATCAGAGACACGGGCGGCTTGTTGCATATTATGTGTCACAACGATGATGGTGAACTTTTTGGCAAGCTCATGCATCAGGTCTTCGATTTTCAGTGTGGCGATGGGGTCAAGCGCAGAAGCTGGCTCATCCATCAGGATTATGTCGGGTTTAACGGCAATCGTACGAGCAATGCAGAGGCGTTGTTGCTGTCCACCCGAAAGGGAAAGCCCGCTTTTGTCGAGTTTATCTTTGACTTCGCACCAGAGGGCTGCGCCGCGCAGGGATTTTTCGACAAGATCGTCCATATTCCCTTGATAGCCGTTAATTTGCGCTCCCCAAGCCACATTATCGTAAATGCTTTTCGGGAAGGGGTTCGGCTTCTGGAAAACCATCCCGATGCGGCGACGTACTTCAACGGGGTCTACATCGTCATCGTAAATATCTTTGCCATGATATAACACTGAGCCAGTAGCATGTGCGCTGGGGATTAAATCGTTCATCCGATTGAAAGCGCGTAAAACGGTGCTTTTTCCGCAGCCGGAAGGACCGATCATGGCGGTGATCTTCTGCTTCTCGATCTGCATATTGATATCACGCACGGCGAGGGTCTCGCCGTAGTAAAGATTGAGATCGGCGGCTTCGATTGCGTAGGGGTTTGTGTTTTCTGTCATTTCATTTCCTTTTACCGCCCCCCTCTAACTCCCCCCGCTTGCGGGGGAGGCTAGGTGGGGGCAGTTTTTATATCTGCTTACTGTACTTATTCCGCATAAAAACCGCAATCGCATTCAGCGAGAGCAAGATCACCAGCAAGACAATAATTGCAGCCGCAGCGATATTTCTGAACTCATCCTGCGGGCGAGATGTCCACTGGTAAATTTGGATCGGCAGCGTAGTGAACTTCGAGAAGGGGCTGGTCGGGTCAAAGGTGATGAAGGTCGAAGCCCCCACCACAACCAGCGGAGCGGTCTCGCCCAATGCACGAGAAATTGCCAAAATCGTCCCTGTCAGGATGCCAGGAACCGAGTTCGGGAGCACATGGTGCCAAATCGTCTGCCATTTGGTGGCACCAAGCCCAAAGCTGGCATTCCGTAGGGAGCCGGGCACGGCGCGGATTGCTTCTTGGGCGTTGATAATGATGAGCGGCAGAATCAAGAGTCCCAACGTCAGTCCCGCCGAGAGTATCGTGCGTCCATTTGCCGTGGTCGGGTCTACCGATCCCATAAATGCGCCGCTCGTCAGCGGTTCCAATCCGCGCACGAAAATCGCTAATCCCAAAATACCGTAAATGATGGATGGCACGCCCGCCAGATTATTGATATTGGTCTGGATGAGCCGATTGAACCATTTGTCGCCTGCATATTCTTCGAGATAGATCGCTGCGCCTACGCCAAGCGGGAAGGCAAAAAGTAGCGTGATGGTGACCACCCAAAGCGAGCCGAGAACGGCCGTGCGGACACCTGCTCGCTCCGGGTCAGCGGATTGCGGGGAGACGAGAAAATCACCGTTAATCCACGACGTGAAGATTAGCTCGGCATTCGGATACTTCTCGGCGACTTCGGCATTGATTTCCGCCTTGTGGAAAATCGAATCGAAGAACGACCAGGTCGCAGCGGCTTCGGGTTCGACCACACGCTCAATAACGAGATGATAAATCTCTTCACGGCTGCGTTCATCAAAGGGCTTTTCGTTATTCTGCGCTCTGAAAAAGCCCGCTGAAACATTCTCCTCAAGAATAAAAGTCAGATCAATAGGGTGAAGCTGTTCCAACGGAATGCCATTGATGGCGAGCGTTTCGGGGTCAATTTTATTTTCTGTCGCCACATATCCAAAAGCGGAGTTGGTGATATTGAGCAACAGGGCGATGAGCGCAATAATGCCCACTCCCGTTGAAACTTGGAAAAGCCGCGACCAAAAATCACCCGAACGATGGCGCTGAGGGAGATTATCGGCGAAGCCTTCTTTCTTTTTGATTTGGGTCATTTTTGCACCTCGTCAGTTTTTAAACACAAAGGGCACGAAGTTTCTCTAAGGAAAAAGCAAAAAAGGTTTTTTCTTTGTGCCTTCTTCGTGACCTTCGTGTTTAAAAATTCGTGTATCTTCGTATAACTTCGTGAATTCATCATTCATACACCTCCCTATATTTCCGTACAATGCGTTGACTGATGATATTCAAACTCAGGGTCATAAAGAAAAGGGTCAAGCCAATTGCAAAAATGCTGTTGTAATCAATCGAGTCGTAGCTCAAGTCTCCACCACTGATGCGGACGATATGCCCCGTCATTGTTTCGGCGGCTTCAAAGGGGTTGAAAGTGAAATTCGAGCCAGCCCCTGCGGCAACGGCAACGATCATCGTCTCGCCAATGGCGCGGGAGATGGCAACGATAAAGGCAGCCATAATGCCCGAAATAGCGGCGGGCAAGACCACTTTTACAGCGGTCTCGAGTTTCGTTGCACCCAATCCATAAGCGGCTGCTCGCAAGGCACTCGGCACTGCGCTGAGGGCATCTTCACTCATCGAGGAAACCATCGGGATGATGAGAATGCCGATCACGATCCCAGCTGAAGCGGTGTTGTAAATATCGACTACGCCTTCGCCAAAAATACGCCGCAAAAGCGGAGTCATAAAAGTCAGCGCAAAATAACCCTTAGATTCAACTTGTAAGTGCACCACTTCACAGTGTCGAAAAAGAGGCAAGCTGCGGTAGCATTAGCCTCCGACACGGATCAAAGTGAAAGGAGCACTTATGTCACCCTACAAGCAGCTTGCCTTG
>Ga0209249_1001870_pt1 | contig 18558 bp, 16 predicted proteins | sample SaaInlV_200m_DNA_4_FD_184653 | JGI IMG/M metagenome (GOLD analysis project Ga0209249, IMG submission 184653) | Marine microbial communities from expanding oxygen minimum zones in the Saanich Inlet - SI037_S3LV_200m_DNA (SPAdes) (version 2) | ecosystem: Environmental > Aquatic > Marine >...
CTAGAGAATTTCCTGAGCATGCAGATCAAATGAAAGAATGGAGAATCGGGGAATGCCGCAAACAAGGCCCTGGTGAATTTTGGGGTTTTGACGACTGGAAAAAAGTTACAACTCAGGCCCTAAGACTCAGAAAACAGTACCCTGATAGGTATATGATTCTTAGATATGAAACTCTTGTAAAGGATACTCTGCACTATACCAAAGAATTATTTGATTTTTTTCATATACCGTTGGGGAAACAAACTCAGGATTTCATAGCGCTATCTCAAAGCAGGCACGACAGACGGAAACATTCTGTGTTCAAAGATCCAAAATTAAAAGACAAATGGGAAGAAATGCTTGATCCAACGATAGTTTCGGAGTGTTTGAGTGAAGTTAGAGGTACGGAACTGGAGCAGTTTGTGAAAAGTTAATTTTACCTTTGCCCTTATTTATGATTACAAATAATTGTTTTTTATACAGATATAGATACTAACATTTAATTAAATTAGTAAATAAGTTTATTGAATCAATAACGCATGACTGTTTTATCTCGAGAAAATTTTATGAGTGAAAAAAATGCTCGCAAAAAACAGATCAGCGATTTGACCTGTTTTGGTGGCAGTCAGATCTTTACCGAACCAAAATCCACATCTAATTTGGTACAACCTGATTTCGATAGTTTCTTGCACTATTCGAAACAGTTCTTTGATCAACACCGCTACACCAATAATGGGCCACTGGTCAAGTTACTTGAAAAACGTCTTGCTGAATTTCATAATGCCAAGTTTTGTATTACTTTTTGTAGCGGGTTTTGGGGATTAGTACTCGCAATGACTTCGCTGGCACTGAAGGGTAAGGTCGAAATCATTATGCCATCATTGACCTACCGTCGAATGGCAGATGTTGCGGCTTGGGCCGGTTTAAAACCACGTTTTTGTGAAGTTGAGCCGAACTCACTATCAATGACTGCCGAAACGGTTGAACCATGTATCAATAACGAAACTGCCTTGATCCTGGCGGTGCATCCTATCGTTAATTGCTGTGACATAGAGGGGATTGTCAGTCTTGGCGTTGAACACAGCATACCCGTACTATTTGATTCAGTTGAGTCTGTGTATGAGTCATCAAGCATTGGAAAAGTGGGTAAATTTGGTAATGCTGAATGTTTTTCAATGCATGCAAGTAAGTTATTGAACGGTTTTGAAGGTGGTTATGTAACCACCAATAACGAAGAACTTGCTCATAGATTGGCATTATTGCGCGGCTTTAGTTTTGAAGGCCAAGACAATTGTGTTATTCCCGGCGGACTCAATGCAAAACTCAATGAGATACATGCTGCAATGGCATTAGCTAACTTGGACGAGATTGATCTACAGATAGCTAATAATCGCAAGCGTTACAGATGGTATCAGGCCGGGCTATCAGGTATATCCGGTATCCGCTTGCTCGAATTTGATGAATCTTGTAGTACGAGCTACAAGAATATCGTGGTTGAGTTTCTTGATGACTGGCCGTTAAAGCGAGATGAAACAGTACTTGTTCTCAATGCTGAGAATATCCTTGCACGCGCTTACTATTATCCTCCGTTGCACCATAAAAACATGAGTTATCCTCATATCCCGGTATCTCTAAAGACTACTGATTTTCTATCCTGCCGTTTTATGCTCTTGCCATGTGGCGATTTTGTGAGTTGTGGCGATATCGATAAGATCATCCAACTTCTGGGATTTATTTATTCTCATGGGTTTGAAATTGCAAATTGTATAGCAGAAACAGCAGTGAAAATATCATGACGAAAAACAACGATTTCGCTCTATTGGGACGTGCCGCAGCCTTCGCAAAACCTTTACCAGTTGGACAACTTTACTTTCCTTCTTGGGATCGTTACGAAGCTGCGATGCGTGGGGTTTTTGAACGCCGTTACTACACGAATCAGGGGCCATTAGTTCAGCAACTAGAAGAAAGGCTTCAGGGTTATCTGGGTGTCAAACACGCGATCTGTGTCACCAATGCGACTATAGGATTGATGATGGCGGCAGAAGCATTGGAGCTTTCAGGAAAAGTTTTGCTGCCATCCTTTACATTTATTGCATCAGCGCAATCGCTAAGTTGGACTGGTATCGAGCCTGTTTTTTGTGATGTTGATCCGCTAACCCATCAGATTGACATTGATAAATTAGATGCACTGATTGATGAGCATGTTACCGGGATTATGGGTGTGAATTTGTGGGGAAGCGCATGTGATCCGGTTGCCTTAGAAAAATATGCCCAAACACGTGGCCTAAAGTTGTATTTCGATTCTGCCCATGCCTTTGGCTGTGTGGTTGATAAAACTAAAATTGCAAATTTTGGCAGCATTGAGGTTTTTTCTTTTCATGCAACTAAGGTTTTAAGTGCAACCGAAGGTGGTTGTCTATGTACTAACGATGAAATGCTCGCTGCGCGTTTAAGAAATATTAGAAGTAGTTACGGGGCAGGCAAACCAGTCCCTGTTGTTAAAACTTCGAATGGTCGAATGTCTGAAGCTCAGGCAGCGGTTGCCTTAATGAGTTTGGACGATTTCCCTCAAAACCAACAGAAAAACGAAACACTATTTCGTTTATACGAAGAAAGGCTGAAGCATATTCCTGGGATCAAGTTAGTAAAACCGGCAGGCGTGACATTCTCAAATTACCAATATGTTGTTTGCGAGATTGATAAAAATATTTTTGGCCTCTCGAGAGATTCTTTGATAACGGTTCTTAAAGCCGAAAACGTGAATGCCAGACGTTATTTTTATCCGGGTACGCATCGCAGCATCGGATATCTCAATAGCCTGCCTGATTATAACGATTACTTGCCGGTCACGGAACATCTTTGTGCGACATGTCTACAACTGCCAGTTGGTGCAATGGTTGATTCTAATGATGTGGATGTGATTTGTGAAATAATTGAAAAAAGTTATCGTTATTCCCAACAACTAAAATCTTTTTTTGCGGGGCATGACAAATGAGACTGGGCATAATGCAGCCCTATTTTTTCCCCTATTTAGGGCATTTTTCTTTAATTGCAGCAGTCGATGAGTGGATTGTGTTCGACATAACGCAGTATACACCGAGAAGCTGGATGAACCGTAATCGCATTCTCCATCCCACCACAGGGTGGCAGTATCTAACGGTGCCCCTGTCAAACTCGTCAATATCGATTAAAACCAATGAGGCAAGAATATTGAACCTTGCCAAAGCGAAAGCGAATATTGTTGGGAAAATAACTCATTACAAGAAGAGAGCCCCGTACTTTGATGCGGTAATGGCTCTACTCAATGACGTTTTCGATTCGGCCATAGATGATTCACTTGTACACCTCAATGTTTTAGGGCTGAGTGCCGTAGCGCGTTATTTGGAAATTCCATTTAAATATCATATTTGCTCGGAGCTTAATTTGTTATTGCCTGAAAAAATGGGGCCTGGTGAATGGGCACTGGATATCTGCAGTCTGTTGGGTGCCACTACTTATGTGAATCCTGCAGGTGGTCAAGATATCTTTGATCCGACAGCATTCGATCAACGTGGTGTATCATTGCAATTCGCACATTCTGCAGAATTTATCTACAACACTTCGTCCTACCAATACGAACCCAACCTTTCCATACTTGATGTGCTGATGTGGAATCCACCATCTGTTGTTGCAGAGGCGGTTCAAAACGTAATGCTTGCTGGGCATAATGACATTGCTGGCAGCTAATAGTAAACCTACAATGGACACAAACAATGATACCTAATGATCTAGCACCAATTGGTTTATCAGTTTACAGCCGACTCAAACACTTGCAAAAGACAGTTGAGGCCTTGCAAAAAAACTTTCTGGCTGCTCAGAGCGAACTGTATATATTTTCTGATGCACCCAAACTTGGTGATGAAGAGCGAGTTGCCAAAGTCCGAAGCTATTTGCGTACGATCGATGGCTTCAAGAAGGTTCATATCATTGAGCGTGACAGTAATGGACGGGTTGCAAATAGTCGTGGCGGACTCGAGATGCTATTAGATAAATTAGGCAAAGTGATTTTCCTCGCAGAGGATGTTATTACTGCGCCAGGCTTCTTGGAATTTATTAATTCAGGTCTATCTATTTATGAAAAACGCAAAGATGTTTTTGCCATATGCGGTTATACCCCTCCTGTCAAATTATCAAAATTCTACAAAAAGGATATTCACTTATCTCTAAGATTTTCTGGTTGGGGGTTTGGTATTTGGGCCAACCGTTATAATAAGATTTGCCGTAAAATAAATTACGAAGAGTTTTTTAATGACAAGTTGTTATATGAGAAAACTAGAAAGGCTGGCGAAGATTATTTGGCACTGATTAAGAGGGACGCTGATGGTGAAATTGATGCAGGTGATGTTAAAATCCTTTATACAATGATGCTCAACAATTGCTATATTGTGGCCCCAACAAATTCCCTTGTCAACAATATTGGGCTTGACGGAACAGGGGTGCATTGTGGCACTACGGATAGATTTGATGTAAACATCCCCCAAAGATATACCCCCCTTAATATCCCTCTGGACATAGAACGAAATGATCGTGTAATAGAGACTATTTACAGATTTTCAACCGGACAACAAAAACTAGGATTTGCTATGAAAGTATTTAGTATAATGATGCGAATTTTGCCAAGCAGTCTCAAAAATATATTGAGAAACTACTGGTATTTTATTTTAGGACAGATTCATAATATAAATATTATAAAAAAGATTTTCTTCAACAAAATCATAGCTAAATTAACTCCTATTAAAATTCCTGATTCTGCTAATGGGAAAATATATTTACACTTGGGTTGCGGGAAAATTAATAGGAAAGAATTTATTAATATTGATGTTTTTCCTTTCCAGCATGTAGATCTTGTTCAATCAATAGATAAATTATCCAATTTTAAAGATGATAGTGTTGATTTAATTTATGCATGTCATTGTTTAGAACATTTTAGCTATTCACAAACGGAATCAGTTTTACTTGAATGGTTTAGAGTGCTAAAAAGTGGGGGGGTTCTCCGGTTATCTGTTCCTGATTTTGATAAGCTTTTAAACATCTATCAATCACACAAAAAAGACCCAGATGTTATCATACCCCAGTTGATGGGAGGTCATGAAAATGTATATAATCATCATCTAACCACTTTTAATATTGTGAATCTGACAAATTATCTGAAAAGAGTGGGATTCTCATATATACAAGAATGGCAACCCGGAGTGGATAAACTTAAAACTTTTGACGATTTTTCCACCTACAGGAAAGAAGTAGAGGGTAAGCATTATGAGATCAGTTTGAACCTTGAGGCAATAAAGTGATTCGTCCTTTGCAATTCAGTATTGTTACCCCCTCTTTTAACAGTCAGCGGTTTATCCGTGAGACTATAGAGAGTGTGATCAACCAGAAGGGTGATTTTAAAATTGAATATATCGTAGTTGATAATTGTTCAACTGATCAGACAAGACAGGTCGTCGAGAAATATATTGATTTACTTGAATCAGGTAAATTTCCGCTAAAATGCAAAAGTGTTTGTATAGAATTTTTGTCCGGTAAGGATTCGAGTATGTACGAGGCAATCCATAAAGGTTTTTCACATGCTACCGGTGACATCTTCGCCTGGATCAACTCTGATGACATTTATCTTCAAGGTGCTTTTGATGCAATTCAAAGGACATTTGCGAAATACCAGCAAATAAAATGGCTTAAAGGCATAACTTCATATCTCAATGAAAATTCAAATATTTTCTCCGCTGGTCGATGTAATCTGTATAATCAAAACTGGATTAGCAGGGGTTTATATGGACCTGTTCTCCAATTTATTCAACAGGATAGTGTATTCTGGCGGGCAGAATTGTGGAATTCATCAGGAGGTATTGATCCTTCCTATTATGCAGCTGGTGATTTTGCTTTGTGGCGTAAATTTGCCGAACATACACCTCTTTGGTCGCTTAATTCTTATGTTAGTTGTTTTAGAAAAGTATCTGGACAAAAAAGCCAAGATATCAATGCATACTGGCAAGAGGTTAATGATTACAACCAAATCAGACATAATTACAAATCTGTAAAAAGATATTTTGCTTTGGAGCCTATCATTCCTCGTTGTTTACGGCCTTTATTTTACAGGCTGGTCTCAGGTAAACAGAAATATCACCTTCTAACTTTAGCAAATAATATGGAGCCTTATCTTAGAGAAGGTAGTTACTACGAACTAAGGAAGGTTTTATGAGATGCCCTATTTGTTCGTTTTTAAATCCCTTGGGGTTTATTCCCCGCCGCTTGCGGCGATAAAGATAGAAACTATCCTTTGAGGGATACCCCGTCCGCTTGCGGCGGGGTAGTTTATTAAACAGATTTTACGTTTTATTGATATTGCGGATGATACAATAATGCCAATAAAGAGAAGTGGTTATTACATTGGAGAATGAGCCGATAATTAACTGCACGGTTTGCAGCCAAGAAAAGTGTGAGCCTTTTATGTCTCTGTATGATGACCGGTATGGGTTCCCCGGTGAGTTTCCATTATACAGGTGTTCCGGTTGTGACCAAATTTTTATGGTACAGGAATTCGAGCAAGCATTATTGAAACGTCTATATACGGACTTCTATCCCCGCTCTCAGTGGCCGTTGGATATGATAGAATCCCAAAAGGAAATTCATGGTTTTTCAGCCTGGCTGAATGGTTCTTTTTCTACGGCATTTCGCTGGGTTCCTGAAAACGTTCGCGTACTTGATATTGGCTGCGGTTTTGGGCAATCTCTGGCTTTTTATAAAAAACGTGGATGTGACGCTTATGGGGTTGAGCCTGACGAAAACATTCGACGCATAGCAAAAAAATATAATTTCAATGTACATATCGGCTTGTTTAATCCTAACTTATACGATGAAGATTTTTTTGATTATATTACAATGAATCAAGTGATAGAACATGTGACAAATCCATTTGAAACTATAAATGGGATTACAAAAATTTTAAAACCTGGTGGTAAAGTAATAATAACTACACCAAATTGTCATGGTTGGGGGGCTTATTTTTTTGGTCAACGATGGATAAACTGGCATGTTCCTTATCATCGTCAATTTTTTTCTGAAAAATCAATAAACATAGTTGCTGAAAAAGCAGGTTTGCAAACCATTAAAATACGTACAATCACAAGTTCAGAATGGTTACATTACCAATGGATTCATCTTAAAATGTTTCCTCAAAAGTCTACACCATCAGTATTCTGGTCCAATAGGATACAACCCAAAATATTTGAGAAAATTTGGCTATATATCTTTTCTCTAATACATAAATTCAAATTCAACCATTTTATTACTCGTTTTTTTGATATCATTGGGTTGGGTGATAGTAAAATTTATATTTTGGAAAAAAAATGAAAGAAAAAGTATATATCCTATTACCGGTTTATAACCGAAGAAAAACAACAGAACTATTTATTCAATCTCTGCAAGCTCAAACATATACGAACTATTGTTTACTATTAATTGATGATGGTTCCACAGATGGCACGGAAGAAATGGTTCGTGATAAAATTGAAAATCTTATAGTTTTAAAGGGGAATGGGAAATGGTGGTGGGCTGGTAGTCTTCAAAAGGGTTTGGATTGGCTACAACAAAATCGTGTTCCCAAAGAGGCCATTATTCTTTTTATTAATGATGATGTAACATTTAATAAGTTCTTTTTAGAAAACGCTCTGAATATTATTTATAAAAAAGGTGCTGGCAGTTTACTTTTAGCACAAACCATTGATGAAAAAGCAGGTTGCCCTGTTGAGTCTGGCGTTGAAGCTAATTTACATAATATGAAATTTAAAATTGCATCAACGCCGGAAAAGATAAATTGTCTATCTACCCGAGGATTATTCATGAAATATTCAGATTTATTAAGAATCGGAAAATTTCATATACTAATTTTGCCCCATTACTGGTCAGATTATGAGTTTACTATTAGAGCGAAAAAGAAAAAGCTACACTTATATACTGATAAAACATTAGCTATCCATATTGATAAACAGCAGACAGGATTTCATGATTTTAATAATGAAAGATTTATTATATTTATAGCAAATCTATTTTCAAAGAAATCAATTCCAAATCCTATTTATAAATCAACATTCATTATGCTAACAGCAGCGAAGAAAAATATTCCATTACTACTTACAAAAACCTGGTTGAATTTTATTTTAATGATCTTTATAAAACTGAAAAGCACATCTTTCAGTTTTATAAAAGAGCAAAGTTTAAAAAAGGCATTGTCCAGATATGATAATAGTAACATGCATGTTATCATAGGTGCTGGAAATAGTAAGCAATCAGGTTGGATAAACACTAATTATCCAATTATTGATATCACAAGAGAGCAAACGCTAAGAAACTATTTTAAACCAGATTCCGTTAGCGCTTTTTTAGCTGAACATGTATGGGAACATTTGGATGAAAATGAAGCTGAAATTGCGCTGCAAAATTGTTTTAAATACTTAAAAACCAAAGGACATATCAGGATTGCTGTGCCCGATGGTTATCAAACAGATCAGGATTATATTCATACTGTTAAGCCTGGAGGAACCGGCTCAGGAGCAGATGATCATAAAATTCTGTTTAATTATCAAACACTTTCAGAACTTATGGTAAAAAATGGATTTAAAGTAAAGTTATTGGAATGGTTTGATGAAGACGGTAAATTTCATCAAAGAGACTGGCTATTAGACGACGGCTTTATTCATAGATCTGCCCGTTTTGATAAAAGAAATACATATTCTGCTACAACATACACCTCTTTGATTATTGATGGCATTAAACCCTGATGTGGACGCAGATAAAGGCCTTCAAACGTCAGATTTCTTTTTTAAACAAAGCAAAAAAATTATAGATAGTTTCAAGGGAATAATACCTTAATTTATTTCTTTGTATCTTTCGACCAGAAGCTTAACGCTGGACCCCATGACCACGTCCACATCATTCGTATCGAGAATTTTTGAGAATGATTTTACTGAGACCTTTGCGTAACACCCCTTTTTGCCCGATTCCTGTGTCAGGTTCAAATTTTATCCTCGAAATACTTAATGTATTCCTATGGTTAAAATTCTCACCTTCCTTGAACTTGAACAAAAATGAGCATTCTGCAAAGGTCTCTTACTGTTCTTAACGGCGTGGCCAGGTCTGAGTCCCTATATCCGATATAATAAAATTGCCTTTAAAGGCTGTCAGAAATCCCTGTCTGACTGCTTCAGTCTTGCCTGAATTGGTTCCGAGATTCACGCGTTGAATTCTGGCAGGATTTACCAAAGTAAGATCGTTGAGTGTTTCGAAAGTTTTGTCCAGGCTGCCGTCATTTACAAAAAAACGTAACACTTTCTTCATTTTCAGCATATTTCAGGAATACCTCTCCCTTCAGCCGATTTGCTTCATTATAGCATGGAACGATAATTACGATTTTTTTCATCTGGCTGTCCTGAAAATATTTGAAATTTCTGCAAATTATAACTATTGAAAACCTGTGTTTTTTCAAGTTGTAAAAATTGATGCCTCCCCAAATTTATCCGGGGCTCTTACAGGTTTTTGGTATAAATGGTTTGGTTCAACGCTATGGAAAATAAAGTTAAGTTATCACCTATTGTTTTATTTGTCTATAATCGCCCTTGGCACACTCAGCAAACAATTAATGCCCTCCAAAAGAATAAACTTGCTGATCAAAGTCATCTGGTAATTTATTCAGACGGGCCGAAAAGTCAGCATGATCAAAAATGTGTTGATGAAGTTAGAAAATTTACCAAAACAATAGAGGGCTTTAAATCAATAAAAGTAATTGAACGTGATAAAAATTGGGGACTTGCGGATTCAATTATTGATGGAGTTACTAAGATTGTTAATAAATATGGGAAAGTGATTGTTTTGGAAGATGATATCGTTACTTCTCAGTATTTTTTAAAGTATATGAATGAGGCACTGGACTTTTATAATGATGAAGAAAAGGTTATGCATGTTTCTGGTTATTTATACCCTATAGAAAATTCTAATTTACCTGAATCTTTTTTTCTTAGAATGATGCTTTGCTGGGGGTGGGGAACATGGAAAAGAAGCTGGAAATATTTTAATAGAGATATCGATACTATTATGGGAAAAATCACAGCAAAAGACATCTATCGGTTGAATGTTGAAGATAGTTATAACTATTGGTCACAGTTTGAATCTAATGCCAGGGGTAAAATTAAGACCTGGGCAATTTTTTGGTATATAAGTGTGTTTACCAAGAATGGACTATGTTTACATCCGTCTTGTTCAATGACTCTGAATATAGGTCATGATGGTAGTGGAGTTCACAGCGGAATTAGTAACTCTTATGAATCAGTATTAGCTCAAAAGCCAATTGAATTTTTTACTCAAGAGATCAGTGAAAACAAAGAAGCTGTTATTAGAATAAAAGAATTTTATAAAAAAACATTCGGATCCTATTTTAAAAAAATATATTACATGTTCAAATTATTAATCAATAAAGTATCATAAAGTAAAAGATTCATGAAATATCACTATGACAGAACAAAGAATCAATTCTAATTGAAAATATACGGCCTGATTTTTTACGCACATAATAATTTCAAAATTTTAATAATGATATTGGCTGTATACTGACTTGAAGTCCAATAGATTATTTTGAATGTACAAGATGCAAATAATATTTTATTACAATGACAGCTGTTGATGGAACATTAGATAAGACTTTTAAAAAAATTGATAGGTAACACTTTTTTTAGGTAGTTATTTATGATCAAAGATTGTCCAATTTGCTTTAGTAAAAGAGAAATTAGTTTCCAAGCAAACGTTTTAAGAAAACATACTGTTAATTATTTGTATTGTATTTCTTGTGGCTTATTACAAACTGAAACACCTTATTGGTTAAATGAGGCTTATAATAATCCTGTTGTTGATGCTGACACAGGCTTGATTTTAAGAAATGTCAATCTATCCAAGAAACTGGCTTGTATCCTCTTTTTCATATTTTGTCACAAAGGAAAATATCAGGATATTGCTGGTGGCTATGGTATATTGACTCGTCTAATGCGAGATTTTGGTTTTGATTTCTATTGGTCTGATTTGTATTGTAAAAATATTTTTGCAAAAGGATTTGATGTGTCTACTGCTATACCTCCTTTTAATGCAATAACTGCCTTTGAGGTTTTAGAGCATGTTGAAGATCCGTTATGCTTTATTCGTGAAAATCTTAATAAAGCCGGTACATCTACAATTATATTTTCCACTGAATTATTCAAAAGCAAACCGCCCGACCCTATGAGTTGGTGGTATTACGCTTTAAGTACAGGGCAACATATTTCATTTTACCAACGTCGTACTCTTGAGATAATAGCAAACAAATTAACACTACGATTATATTCACATAACAATTTTCATATTCTTACTGACAAGAGGATTAATTACAGCTTGTTCAGAATAATGACCTCACGATTATCAGGTTTACTTTATTATTATGTAAAAGAAAATATGACCTCAAAAACCTATGACGACCATGAAAAACTAATAAGGTAAAACCGGGACAATGCAAATTTTATATGATTATCAGATATTTTCTATGCAAGTCTATGGTGGGATATCACGTTATTTTGTTGAATTAGCAAACCATATGGCTAATTATAAAGATGTACAAGCTAAAATAATAGCCCCTTTTTATGTTAACAAACATGCCTTTAATTTGAATAATTGTATTGTCTCTGGTCGACATATTGTTCGTATCCCGAAGACCTCCCGACTACTGAAGTTGTTTAACAGAAGAGCTACGAAGAAATACTTCGACAGGTTTTCTCCTGATATCCTGCATGAAACATTTTATGCTAAAAAGACTCTAAACACGCGTAAAAAGGTAAAAACCGTAATCACTGTACATGATATGATACATGAACGTTTTGCTGATTATTTCCCTAAAACAGATACTACGGCACTATCTAAACGATTGGCAGTAAATCGGGCAGACCATATTATATGTATATCTGAAAAAACTAAACTTGACTTGTTAAATATTATCGAAGTTGATCCAGAAAAAGTTTCTGTTGTTTACCATGGTTTTAACCCACCAAACAACTTGCCTGAGCCTGAGGGCACTTCAATGATAGAACCTTATATCTTATATGTAGGTGCACGTGGCGGTTATAAAAATTTCGAACGCTTACTTAGAGCTTACGGAAATACTCCGGCATTACATAAAACTTTCAAATTAGTATGCTTTGGTGGAGGTAATTTCACAAGAGCTGAAAAGCAGCTTATACAAAAATTGCGCATTAGAGAAGATAAAATTATTTATTTGAAAGGTGATGACTATATACTATCAAAATTATATTCTAATGCAGCCGTTTTTGTCTGTACTTCTCTATATGAAGGATTTGGTATCACTCCACTTGAGGCTATGTCTTACGGATGTCCGGTAGCCTGTAGTAATGGAGGATCAATACCCGAAGTTGTATTGGATGCTGGTGAGTTTTTTAACCCGTATGAAGTGGAATCTATTGCACAGGCTTTAGAACAGGTACTTTTCTCAAATGATCGCGCAAATATTTTACGATCATTGGGAAGAAAACGAATCACACATTTTTCATGGATAACCTGTGTGGAAAAAACATTTGAAATATATAAATCATTAATGAGTTCTACATAAAATCCAAATAATGATTAGAGACATCGAACAAAATACCTTGATAAACAATAATAGTCCTTATATCAGCATAATAATAGCAACTTTAAATGCGAGTAAAGTAATTGAACGCTGTTTAAAAAGTATTATTAACCAAACCAATACAAATTTTGAATTAATATTAATTGATGGTGGCTCTACTGACGGAACTCAAACTCTTGTTAAAAAACACATAAATGACATCTCATTTTTTGTTTCAGAACCAGACTCAGGAATATATAATGCATGGAACAAGGCTTTAGAGCATGCAAAAGGTGATTGGATATGTTTTTTAGGTGCAGATGACTATTTCTGGAACAATCAAGTCTTGGATGATCTTATTCCACACCTAAACAATGCATATAGTGAAGGAATAAAAGTTGTTTACGGACAGGCGGTAAAAGTTGATAAAGATGAAAATGTAATAAAAATATATGGAAAACCGTGGAGTAAAATTTCATGGTTGATGAAACATGGCATGGCTCTGCATCATACCGGTATAATGCATCATAAGAGTCTTTTTGAAACACACGGTAATTTTGATGAAACATTTAGGATTGCCGGTGATTATGATTTACTGCTTCGTGAATTAAAAAATGGGCGTGCTAAATATATTGAAGATATCAGGACAGTTGGATGTCAGATAGGTGGGCTTGCAGATTCTTCAAATATTCAAAACCAGATGGAGTTTGCTGTCGCGAGAAAGAAAAACGGGTTTAATAATTTTTCATGGGTTTGGTGGGCAGTTTATATTCGTGCATTGTTACGGAGGATACTATTATAAAAAATATCAATGTGAACAACAGTTAATACCAATTTCTTTTGCTGTCTCCAAATATCTCTTTCCCCTTTCTTCGGTCATTACTTCTTCCTTGAAACGTTGTGCGTTTATTACAGCATGCTTTTCAATCTCTTGCCTTTTTTCAGGCTGATCTAAAATACTTATTATACATTCTTCCCATATTTTTTTTTCCAGTGGTAGATGCACAGCAGAGTTGCTGATGCAGATTTCTTTAAAAACAGGAAGGTCGGATGTTATAGCTGCTGTTCCTGCAGCCTGGGCTTCAATTAATGTCATTCCAAAGGATTCGAATTCAGAAGGCATTAGAAAAAGCCTGGCCTTGCCGTATAATTCCGAGAGGGCTTTCTGATCTACCCGTTGTTTTATCATTATATTTTCAATTTTGTTTTCTTTAATATAAGTTTGTATCAACCTTTCATCCTTACCTGAACCCACAATCATAAGCTTAAATTTATTATTGTTTTTATTAATACTTTTCCATACATCTATAAGGAATAACAGGTTTTTCTGTATATTATCTATCCTGCCTGCAAATATTGCATAGTCTTCTTTCTTCTTATTTAAATACATAAAGTCAGGTATGCCGTTATAACAAACCTTTATTATGCAGTCAGGGTTAACAGATTTGATCTTTTGGGCCAGAGTCTTTGAGACGGTAATTATATGTCTGCTTCTTTTAATATATTGTTTTTCTATTAGAAAGAGCAGGGAACCTATTAGTTTATAATTCTTAATGTTTGTGGAGCCAAAATAGTTATGGATACTTGTAATTGTATTTTTATTATTCAGAGGTATAAAGGGTGAAAAAGGTGTATTGTTAAGTATAATTAAATCAGAATTGTCATATAAAAGCCTGATATTCGCCTGTAATGTATATGTTAACCGGCTTAAAAGATATGATATCCCTGATCCAAGTCCAATATATTTAACTTTATTTATAGTTTCCGTTTTTTTAGAGTCAGGGTAGCGGCCGTGAACAACGGTAACATCGTGACCTTTTTGTGTCAGATATTTGCATACATTTTGTGTTATGAATGCTCCGCCACCACCCAGCCATGGATTTTTTGTGTGATCATATATGTATTCAGTTATTTTCATATATCATAAAGTCATTGTGGTGAGTCGAGGCCTTTTTTCTTGGCAGAAATCATAAAATTTAAAAAACCTGTTATAGGGTCTTCCCAAAAGCATCCACTTTCCGGCAGACGCTATTTATGAAGCTTTATTGTATTCAAAAGGCTTTTAAGGGAACGAAATACTCTCCTGATTTCATCAATATCTCTTAAATGAAGAAGGGTCTGGAGAATATATCCAGGCCTGAAGTAAAACTCCCTGTATGCTTTTGAAAGAACATGCTCAAGTTCGGCTCTTTCCATATCAACGGTTTTTACAACAGGACCGTAAGTCATATCAAACTCCTTGAAACTCCCTGCAAGTAAAAGGTTGTTTTCTATTGCATATTCATAGAGAGAGGTCCCCGGATAGCACATATTTATGGAGAACTGAACCTGATCGGGGGAAAGTTTCTTTGCAAAGTTAATTGTCTGTTCTATAGTTTTCTTAGAATCATAAGGAAACCCGAACATAAAACCGCCAAGGGCCTGTATACCATGCTTTTTAACCATGGAAATACCTTTTTCTATCTGTTCAAGAGTTAATCCCTTTTTTATCTTATTTAATACTTCCTGCGATCCGCTCTCAACACCAAACCTTATCATTTTACAACCACTTTTTTTCATTTCAATAAGCATTTCGTCATCAATATTGTCTACTCTTCCGTTGCATGTCCATATAAGATCAAGCTTTTCCTTTCTCAGTCTTTGGCAGAATTCAATCACTCTTTTTTTATTTGTAGTAAATGTTCCGTCGTCAATATTTATTTCTTTAAGACCGTATTGATTTACGAGGTGTTTCAACTCGTGTATAACATTGTCAATGCTGCGGAATCGCTGTTTATGGCCGTTCATAATCTGGGGCCACAGGCAGAAGGCACAATGATAGGGACAGCCTCTTGATGTCATCATGTTCATAAAGGGTTGTCGGGAATACCATGCTTCAACATACCAGTGCCATGGGACTGTCTCGCGGTCAGGAAGAGGTAGAGTGTCAAGATTATCAGGAAGTTCACCATCACCGTTATCAATGATATCGTCTCCTGATCTGAAGGTAATCCCCGGGACATTGTTCAGATCATTTATATTGGATACAACATTTGCAATTTTTGTGTCAAATTCATGTCTGATTACAATATCTATTGCCTTACAATCCTCAATTACTTTTTTATGGAAATATGTGACATGGGGGCCACCTACAATAATTTTTGCATTAGTCGCATTTTTTAATTCAGTCAGGTTTACATAGTCTGCTTCTATTGAAGGAGTAGTTGTTTCCATGAAGATTATGTCAGGATTTTTTTTCTTTACCTCGGAAATGGTTTGGTCAAGGTCAAGGTCCTGAATAACGGAATCAATATATGACACATTACATCCGGTTTCTTTTAACTGGGCGGCGCTGTATGCCAGGAAGATAGGATATTGAAGGTATTTATCACTTCGATGTTTTATAATTCTGTTTTGTGATCTGGTGCCGAACCCTTTACCCGGCCATGGCGGATTTATAATTAATACGTTCATACGAATCCTTTGCTATGTCTTGCAAATACAAATCCTGCGGCTTGTACAGCAAAGCCGGTAAACAGCAGGAAAATAATAAGCGGAAACTTTGGGTCTTTACAATTATGTTTTATAATATTTCTTGTAGACCATATCCTAAGTGACATGAAACGGCCTTTATTTATTATTTTTCTTGAAAAAATATAGCTGCTTATACCTCTCCTGAACTGCCATTTCAAAAAACCAGAAAATGAATCTCGTGCTTCATGGTATACTATTATGTCAGGGCAGTATTTTATTCTATTGCCGAAGTTTAACAAATTGCGGGCAAGCAGAGTATCTTCTCCTCCTGGATATGGAAATGTCTCGTCAAATTTCCCGGCCTTATTGAAAGTGGTTTTTCTTACAGCACAATTACATGTACTCAGGCTGTCGGTAAACCCTTTTTCATCCACCCTCCATATTTTGTCGAAACCGATTGCACCGCCAGCCGGGAAACCTAACGCGGAAATGGAATCTCCAAGGAATGTTGATGGTAACAGAACAAGCTTTCCCATAACAGCGTTAATGTTTTTATCAGTAAATATCCTTTGAATTGTTTCAAGCCATTCTGCTGACACATTACAGTCACTGTCTGTGAAGACTATGATGTCGCCTTTTGCTTTTTTTACTCCTATGTTTCTGCAGTATGCCGGGCCTCGGTTTTCTTTCAGCTCTATCAGTTTACAGTCATATGTTTCGGCTATTTTTGAAGTGTTGTCGGTAGAGCAGTCGTTTATAACAATTGTTTCATAATCATTAAAAGATTGTTTTGCCAGAGAATCCAATAATATATTCAATGTTTTTTCAGCATTATATGCAGGTATGATTACAGACAGAGTCATAGTATTTAAATATCCAGAATACATAAAATAAGCTCAAAACAGTTTAGAAGCTATCTCCAAAAAAAGATCAGGGCTCCTAGTAAGGGACAAAGGGTATATTTATTTTGAGATAGTTTCTAATAAACATATATAATTAATCGAATTGATTCAAGACAGTTTTTTGTGAAAGTATTCTCAGGATAGGAATGAAGTTACTATAAAGGATCTTAACAGACCTGTTGCTTTAGGCCGGCTATTTATGTTACTTATTCTCTCAAAGATCTCACTTAGCCATCGGTTATACTTTTTTAATGCATACCAGTTTTGGAGTTCATATGAGTACCGTTGATATTATACGACCGGTAAAATTATCAATAGTCATTCCGTGCTATAACGAAGAAAATACCCTTGAAATGTGCCTGGAAAATGTTCTTGGGATAAGGGATAATAATCTTTCTCTTGAAATTATTATTGTCGATGACTGTTCAAAGGATAAAAGTACCCAAATTGCTGAAAAGCTTGCCGGCAAGTACCAGGAAATTGTCCTGCTGCGGCACAAAACCAATCATGGGAAGGGCGCAGCCTTAAGGACCGGATTTCAAAATGCAACAGGAGAGTTTGTTGCTATTCAGGATGCTGATCTTGAATATAATCCTCAGGATTTGAAAAAGCTCCTGATTCCTCTTGTGGATAATAAAGCTGATGTAGTTCTTGGTTCTCGATTTTTAACCAGTGATGCTCACAGGGTATTATATTTCTGGCATTACCTTGGGAATCAGTTTCTTACATTATTATCAAATATGTTTACCGATCTTAATCTTACAGACATGGAATGTTGCTATAAATTATTCCGCAGGGAAATTATTCAGGCAATAAATATTGAAGAAAATCGTTTTGGTGTTGAGCCGGAAATTGTAGCAAAAGTTTCTCAAATGAGACCGCGCATTTTTGAAATGGGTATTTCATATTCTGCGCGGACTTATGAAGAAGGAAAAAAAATTGGAATAAGGGATGGTATTAGAGCTCTTTATTGTATTTTTCATTATAATGCGCACAAGGCACCGTTCCCTGTTCAATTTCTGATATACCTCTTTGTCGGTGGATTTTCAGCTCTTGCAAATATAGGATCTTTCTATTTATTATATGTATCAGGCATAAACATGAATATTGCCGTGCCGGTTGCCTTTTTTTTGGCTGCAACTATTAATTATCTTCTTTGTATTTTTCTCCTTTTCAGGCATAAAGCACGATGGAATTCTATGAATGAGATTCTTCTATATATACTGCTAGTATGTGTAGTAGGGTTTTTGGATTATGAAGTTACAAAGAATCTTTTTTTAATTGGAAACCCACCTGTGTTCGCAAAATCGGTGGCTTCCATATCAGTTTTGCTATTTAATTTTTTAGGGAGAAAATATTTTATATTTCAAGAATCTTCTTCCGGCCCATGGAAGCCACAGGTTGATTCTTTACGGGATAAATAATGACGTATTAAATAAAAAATACCAGTTACTATGGCATTTAATTCACCCTGAATAAGTATGTGTGGGACTTGAGATATAAATAAAATTAAAGTATTGAAGCTTTACTTGAAGTTGCTACCGGTTTATATTT
>Ga0209249_1001873_pt1 | contig 18510 bp, 10 predicted proteins | sample SaaInlV_200m_DNA_4_FD_184653 | JGI IMG/M metagenome (GOLD analysis project Ga0209249, IMG submission 184653) | Marine microbial communities from expanding oxygen minimum zones in the Saanich Inlet - SI037_S3LV_200m_DNA (SPAdes) (version 2) | ecosystem: Environmental > Aquatic > Marine >...
AAAGAAGAGGCAAAAGCTGCATACGATCCTGATGGTAACAAAGAATTTGCTGAGGTACAAACAAGGTTTAATACAGACAAGGTATGGGCCGAGTCTGCGCGGTTCACCGCAGGTTCTTTTGCCGCAATTGGTGATCCGGCCTACATTTTTCTTTTCTCTTACGTACCTGCTGCCATGAAGGAGCGGATGAAGTATGGCCCCGGACACGGAACTGATATTTCTTTTGTGTTCGATAACCTCGGTGCCCGCCCCAGGTCAACTCCCGCACCCGAGGACAAAGAAGTTGCCAGAATGATGAACGCCTATTGGGTAAACTTCGCCAAAACAGGTGATCCTAATGGAAACGGATTGCCGCTTTGGCCCAATTACACTCATCAAAATAACAAGATCCTCGATATCCAATCCGATGGTAAACCAGTTGGTAAGTCTGATCCAAGGAAAGCAAGACTGGACGTAATTGAAAAGGCAGTGAGCAAGGGGGATAATATTCAACCAAATGGCATTTAACGGGCAAAATGAAGAAGTGAAAAATTATGAAAACAATTTCAATCAAAACATTAATAGGATTAGTGATTCTGACGAGTTGTTTTTCCTTTTCTCTAAATGCAAAAAACAATATGAATGTAGATCTTTCATTGACAGTAAAGCAACAATGTATAATTCCTATTGCAGCCTACACAGCCAAAGGTGAATTGCAAGACTTAAAATCTGCACTGAACGATGGATTAGACGCTGGATTAACCATCAATGAAATAAAAGAAGTCATTGTACACCTGTACACCTATTGCGGCTTTCCCCGCAGCATCAGGGGATTGCAAACTTTTATGGAAGTTCTTGATGAACGGAAAGCCAAAGAAATCATCGATGAAACGGGTGTAGAGGCCTCACTAATAAAAGATGACCGCAGCAAATATGAGCGGGGTAAAGAGAATCTGGAAAAATTGATAGGAATGCCACTAAACGAACCCCAAAGAGGTTATGCCGCTTTTGCCCCTGTAATAGAAGTTTTTCTGAAAGAACATCTGTTTGCTGATATTTTTGACCGGGATATTTTAACTTATGCTGAAAGAGAATTGGTGACGATTTCGGTGATAAGTGCAATTGGTGGTGCTGAACCCATGCTTCGTAGTCATTTATCAATTTGTCTGAATGTTGGCTTCACTCCTGAACAATTAAATGAATTTGTAGGGATTATAAAATCAACTGCCGGGAAAAAAGAAGCCAAAGCTGCTCAGTCAGTTTTAAATGAAGTACTCAAAAACAGGCAGCAATAAACAAATCAAAAAAGATATAGTGATGAAGTACAATTTTAATTATAGTCTAATTTTTTTGATAATCTTGATTGCCAGTTGTAACCCAAAGAAAAAATCAGACGAAACCATCAGCCAAAGTGAAACCGTTTTTCCAAAAGGTGAAAAAATAATCAGCGAAAATTTTACCGGAACAATTTGGTTACAAATGATGGGGGCCAACGACAGTACATTGCATGCCCGGTTTGGCAATGTAACCTTCGAACCCAAAGCAAGAACAAACTGGCACTCGCATCCGGGCGGGCAAATACTTTTTATAACTGAAGGGCAAGGGTATTACCAGGAAAAAGACCAGCCAACCCGGTCATTGAGCAAAGGCGATGTTGTGGAAATTCCACCAAACGTTGTGCACTGGCATGGTGCCGGCCCCGATAGTGAATTTGCACATATTGCCATCAGCCTGAATACTGATGAAGGAGGTGTGGTTTGGTTGCAACCTGTTACGGATAAAGAGTATGGTGGGCTTAAAAAATAAAATCTTCTGATTTAGAAGTGATTATTTAATTTTCAAGAAGAATCAGTTTAAACTTTTGGAATTCAATAAAGTCAAAAGAATTCAATAATAAATTAATCCATAACATCAAATAAACAAAATTTATTTAGAACTTATAAAATCAAGATCAACTATAAAACAACCAAAATGAAAAACAAACTAATTCTTGTCTCAGTATTTTTTCTGATGACCTTTGTAACCCACGTCGTAGCACAGGATTGGCCTCAATATCTGGGTCCCGATCGTAATAGTACATCAAACCAAAAAAATATTTTACGTTCCTGGCCTGAAAGTGGCCCCGAAGTTTTATGGAGTGTAAACGTGGGCATCGGTTATGGCGGACCTGTTGTAAAAGATGGCAAAGTTTATATTCTCGACCGGAATGATGAAGTAGGTGATTTGATGCGCTGTTTTGATCTAAATACAGGTAATGAACTTTGGAAATTTGAATACGATGCAGCCGGTTCGGTGATGTTTCCAGGCTCGCGCAGTGTTCCGGCAATCGACGGAAATCATGTTTATTCCTGTGGACCGTACGGAGATCTTTACTGTATTGATATCAATTCGAATAAGGCAGTTTGGAATGTTAACGTTTGGACAGACTTTGGTGGTGATCCCGGCAATGCTGAAACTGATGATTCGGATGGTGGACGGGGAGGATTTGGAGGCAGAGGAAACTTCCCGATATGGGCAATTTCGCAATGCCCGTTGGTTTATGGCGATTTGCTGGTTATTGCATCTCAGGCTCCTGACGCCGGTGTGGTTGCCTACAATAAAACCTCGGGCGAAATTGTGTGGAAAACTCCAAATCTTGGCAACGAAACCTATGTCAGTCCATCTATTGTAAAAATCGACGGTGCCGATCATATTGTAATGGTTATTTCATCCACTAATCCTATCGGTCGTAGTGAATTGCCACAAACTCTTGGTAAAGTTGTCGGAATAGAACCCCTCACCGGGATAATCCTGTGGGAGTATGATCAGTGGAATTGTCATATTTCGGTACCAAGTGCTGTAGATGCGGGTAATAATAAAGTGCTTGTTGTAGGTGGATACGAACTGGGTGCCACTATGATTCAGGTTGAAAAACAACCAGATGGTAAATTTATTACACAAGAATTATTTACTACCGAAGAATTTGGTGACCAAACCAAACCACCGCTTTTAATCGATGGGTATTTCTATGCCCAGTATGGCACAAATAGCCGCCGCGACGGACTGACCTGCATGAATATGGATGGCGAAGTTATGTGGAAGACAAAAAGAGATCCTGCTTTCAACAAAGGCAGCATGATTTTGGCCGACGGACTGATTTTGGCTACCGATGGAGCAAAAAAACTATATCTTATTGAGCCTGACACATCAGGATTCAAACCGTTAGCTTCGGTTGAACTACTTGGCGAACCCAAAAAGCAAGCTGAGGGCATTGCCGCAAGGGTGGGTGGTTCTACTCAAAACTGGGCACCAATGGCGCTTGCCGATGGCAAACTTTTAATTCGCGACCAAAACCGGATGATGTGTTTAAAAGTTACTGAATAAAATTCTTATATAACTTTGTGAAAAATCCTGTGTTTATCCTCACAGGTTTTTTTTATTTAAGTGAATCGAATGTTAAAACATTTCCGCTAAATGATAATGTATCGCAAACATTTGTCATTAAAACTGACGGTACTAAATTTATTAAAATCAAAAAATCAATCCTTTAAATTAAAATAACATGAAAATAAATCCAAAAATATTATTGATTGTACTTTTTACGATACTGACAGGCACAACAAGTCTTTTGGCGCAAGACTGGCCCCAGTATCTCGGACCTGAAAGAAACAGCACTTCAGAACAAACGGGAATTTTACGTTCCTGGCCTGAGTCTGGCCCTGAGATTTTATGGACAGCTAAAGTAGGTATAGGTAATGGAGGTCCTATCGTAAAAGATGGGAAAGTATATTTATTAGATAGAGACGATGAAGTAGGTGATTTTATGCGTTGTTTTAGCCTTTTAAGTGGCGAAGAGCTATGGAATTTTGGGTATGATTCTCCTGGGACGGTTAGGTTTTCAGGCTCTCGCAGCGTACCTCTTATCGATGGCAACTATGTGTATTCGTGTGGACACAATGGCGAAGTTTATTGTATCGATATTAATACTCACAAAGCTGTATGGAACAAAAATGTTTGGACAGATTTTGGAGGAGAGAAAATCCCGACTTGGGCCATTGTTCAAATACCACTAATTTATAGAGATATGCTTATTTTGGCTTCGCAGACTCCGGAAACAGGAGTGGTGGTATACGATAAAATAACAGGCGAAGTAAAATGGAAAACGCCATCACTTGGAGGGACTGGTTATGTGAGTCCGGCAATAGTGAAAATAGGCGAAGAGAATCATGTGGTTATGATAACCGCATCTGACAGGAGAGCAGGCACAGGAAGTAAAGTTGTAGGTATTAACCCACTTAACGGTGTGGTTTTATGGGAATATACAAATTGGAGTTGTATTATTCCATCTCCAAGTGCAGTTGATGCGGGCGACAATAAGGTGCTTATCACCGGCGGGTACGAAGCGGGCGCGGCTATGATAAAAGTGGCAAAACAATCGGATGAAAGCTACGTTGTTACAGAGCTTTTTAAAAATGTCGATTTTGGTGCGCATACGAAGCCTCCTGTATTCTATGACGGTTATTTTTATGCACAGTATGGAACCAATAATCGTCGTGACGGCTTGGTTTGTATGAGTATTGATGGGCAGGTGATGTGGAAAACAGGTCGGGAACCGGGATTTAATAAAGGCAGTATTATTTTGGCAGACGGTTTGCTTTTGGCTACCGACGGCGATAAAACTTTGTATTTGATTGAACCCGACCCTACAGGCTTTAAACCACTTGCATCTGCAGAAGTCCTTGAAATAGCAGCTGATTTGGCGGAAGCTCGGTATGGAAACCAAAACTGGGCGCCAATAGCTCTTAGCGATGGTCGATTAATCATCCGCGATCAAAACCAAATGGTGTGCGTTAAAGTAGCAGAATAAAAATGATTTATGCATGTTAAAAAGTTAATAAGCTCACCGTTGTTAGTTGTCAAAATTCTTGGTAAGTTCTCACCTAAAGCCAAAAATCACCTTAATTGTAATTCCTGATAATCATAAAAAAAGAAAAATAGATATTTCAATTGTTTTTAAAACCCCAGATTATAATTTGATTTTGTTATTGCAAAGGAATTAGCCTGCAATTTGGGATAATATTCAATAGCTTTTGAGTAAAATTCCCGAAGCTATTTATCATTAAAAAATAGTACTTTGTAGAAGTCTGCTAATTAATTAACAAAAATGAAACAGAAATTTAGATTTCCAATAATCCGCAAAGTTTTTTTATTGATTTTTTCTATCCTTTTAGTATCAACAAATATTGTTTACGGGCAGAATCTTTTTGGAGTTAAAAAACAATTGTGGAAGGCGCAAAAAGACGATGTTTTTTTGCAGGAAGTTTCTGAAAAAATACCAACTGAAACCCCGGTACTTTCAGTTGCTGAATATGAAAATAGCTGTTTCGCGCTTATCGGGACAGAGGTTTATTTATTGGAAGGAAATTCATTAAATAAAGTTAGTTCCGCTCCCTTGGGAGTTTCAGAGTTGGTGAATATTGATGGAAATCTTTGGGCAATGACTAACAATGGAATTTACAGATTAAGCAACAAAAACTGGCAAAAAATAGATGGGCAAATATTTGTTGACCTTGCTGTTCATCATGGAGTTTTACATGGCGCCACCCGTGAAGAAATTTTCCAGTTGAAAGGTGATGAGTTTGTAAGTATTAAACCTGAAGGTGGTTACTATTCGAGTAATGTAACCATGTTAATGGAGGATGGAACTCAGTTACACGCCGATCCGGTTCGCCTAGGGCCAATTGATAAAATTGAATCTTATTCAGGAACTTTATACATTCTTCGCCCCGGAAAATTGGTGCTGTTCGATGGTAAAATGGTGAGTACCGATTTTATTGATTGGGGAATTCTTCCATCAAAAGATACCAGAGACATGTTGAGTTTTGGCAGCCGGCTTTTTATAAGTACAGACAGAGGTTTGTCGGTTTTGCGTGGAGCTGCCTTAACTGTTTTGAAAGGTGAAGATGGTCTTCCATTTAAGGATACAAAATGTTTAAAAAAAGGCTTTGATGGCGATGTTTGGATAGGAACAAGCAAGGGTGCAATTCGAATGTTAGATAACGACTGGCATTATTTTGGGGCCGACCACTGGTTGTCGGGTGATAATGTAAACGATATTGCAGTTGGCGATAAAGTCGTATATGTAGCCACCGACGCTGGTATTGGAATTATTCGTTACGAACCGTACACACTGTTAAAAAAAGCCACATACTACGAAAGACATATAAAAGAGTGGGGACTTCAACGACTTGGATTTATTCATACTTTGTCAAAAGTGGGTGATGAATGGGTTCGGGAAATTAGCGATAATGATGGTGGCCACACATCTCCATATTTGGCTGCAATGTGTTTTAAATATGCTGTTACCGGCGACGAAGAGGCAAGACAGGAAGCACTGAACTCATTTTATGCAATGGTTTGGATGGAACGGATTACGCCAATCGATGGTTATCCGGCTCGGGCGATTTATTCGCTTGAAGGCGATAAAGGAGAAATGGCAAAACACGGTTCAGGTGGTTTGCCTGCCAAATGGTTTCCATCGCCAGATGGGAAATGGATGTGGAAAGGTGATACTTCCAGCGATGAAATAATGGCTCATATTTATTCAGTTTCAATTTTTCATGATCTTGTGGCAAAGGGTGAAGACAAGGAATTGGCAAAAGAACATTTGGTTCGAATTGCAACTCATATTCTTGAAAATGGTTGGGTGTTACGAGGTATGGACGGAAAACCTACACGGTGGGGACGCTGGGAGCCTACATATTTGCTTCGACCTTACGGTTACATGGATAGAGGAATTAACGGCCTGGAAGCATTGACTTTTATGCGAACTGCATATGGATTAACCGGAGACGAGAAGTTTGAGGAAGGATACCAGCAGCTTGTAGATTGGGGTTATGCAGCAAATACCATTCGACAAAAAAATGTATTTCCACCCGAAAATATTGCTCCCTGGGATGATAACTTAGCGTTTAGATCGTATTATACTTTACTCCGTAACACAGATGATCCGGCGTCGAGATCTGTTTATTTGAGAAGTTTGGAACGCACGTGGGAAGTAAAACGCATCGAAGAAATTCCATGGTATAATTATGTGTATGGTGCTATTACCGGAAATGATTGTGAACAGGAACAGTCTGTAAAGCATTTACGCGAGTGGCAACTCGATTGCGTAGAGCATAATTTTACCAATTCGTTTCGCGATGATTTGATGACAAAAAAAGGTTATGTTCCGTATGAAAGTGGTACACGTGCAATCTCGCCCAGAGAAAGTGTGGTGAACAGAAATAGTCGATATTCAATGAATTACGACGGTGGAGCAAATGGCAAAAGAGCAATGGAACCAAGTGCATACATTCGCGATTACTGGATGGGGCGATATCACGGATTAATTGACTCGCCAACCACTGATAATCCCGACTTAATAAGCGTGAAACCAAGAACCGGTCAGCAATTTGGAGCAGAACCTTACAACGGATCCGACCGACCTGAAATAAAATAGTTGCTGTTTTGAAACCAGATATTGGAGCAAACATTTAAAAATGTGCCTATAGAAAAGGTTTTTTATAATTATAGTAAAGAGTAAGATTTTAGCACTGTTTAATGTGCGTAGGCCGGAAAATTTGGCGCGAGCCAGCGTAGGGCTGTGGGGGGAAGCATTAAATTTTCTTGACTTTTTTGTTTCGTTTTTGTGTCAAGACAAAAATGAAAGCCCGTCCGGCAGGACATTAATGTACTTGTAATTGACAGAGTTATAAATTATAGAATTAAATATATGCACATGAAATCAGCTTTAAAAAATAAAATTTTTCATCACAAATTACTTCAGACTTTTAATGCAATAATCATTTTTGTTATCGCATTAAATCTGTCATGCACACCTCAAAAAGATCAAGTTGATGATCAGTTCTCACATGCGCAAACCCGTGTTGATGATCTGCAATTAAGTATTTATATTACTGCTCATGCGGTTAGAGATTTATTGGATGATGAAACCGGGAGAAGAGAAGCACTTTCGATTTTCCGGTGCAACGGAATTACAAAAGCTTATATTGAGGTCTATCGTGGGGGACTAACAGTTGATAAGAATTTACTTATAGAAGTTAAGTCATTTTTTCTAAAAAATAACATCGAAGTCGTGGGAGGAATTGCAACTGTTCCGGGTGTTGATTTTGGTGTAAAACAAGAAGGACAGTTGGGTTGGTTTAATTGGCAGCATCCAAAAACACAAGAAGATTTAAAAGGGGTGATGCGAATGTCAGCCAGTGTTTTTGATGAATTTATTGTCGATGATTTTCTTTGTACCGGTGATACCAGCATGATTTCGAAAGCGGCAAAAGGCGAAAGGAGCTGGTCGCAATATCGATTGGATTTATTAAGCAAACTTTCAACTGAGATATTTATAGAACCAGCAAAAGAAGTAAACCCGGATATTACAATGATTATTAAGTATCCGCAGTGGTACGATCGGTTTCATGTTTTTGGTTACGATGCAGAAAATTTTCCAAAGCTTTTTGACAAAGTTTGGGTGGGTACCGAATCGCGCGGACAGTACACACAACGTTTCGGATTTGTTCAGCCCTACGAGGGATTTGTAAGTTACCGTTGGATGGATGATATTGCTGGTGAAAAAATGGCAGGAGCCTGGTTCGATCATGGCGATTGCGATAAAAACGATTTTATTGAACAAGCCTGGCAAACTGTTTTAGCCGGTGCAAAAGAAATTGTATTTTTCAATTATTACGATTTTATAAACGGTCACGCTGCACATCATTTAATTCGATCTCAATTTAATGAGTTGGCTGATCTAGCGAAATATGTCGCAGTGAATCCAGTTGAAGGAGTTGCTGCCTATAAACCACAGCACAGCGATGCCGGTGGAGATTTGTACATCATGGATTTTATTGGCACTTTGGGGATTCCACTTGTTCCACATTTTCAATATCCCGAAAATGCAAAAGTTGTTTTTCTTCCTACGCAGGCAGCAAAAGACAATAATATTTTTTCAAAAATTGAAAAGTCGTTAAATAATGGTGCTACAATGGTTTTTACCACCGGATTTCTTGCAAATACAGAAAATGGAAAACAAATTGCTGAATTGGCAGGGGTAGAATATCCCATTGAAGTTGCACCAATAAAAGCAGATGGCATAATAAATAATGGTATTTATGAGACAGTATTACACGGTTTAGATTTGGAAGGAACACCAGTTTTAACAAATGGGAAATCATTGTTAAATGCCGTTGCCGATTCAAAACAGATTCCGTTTTTCATAAAATCAGAGTACAAAACAGGAACAGTTTTTACTTTGAACTCACACACTTTCTCGCAGGTCGATTTTGATGCGGTTGGCGAAGTTTTGTTGTGTCCAAAACCACTCGGATTACTTGAAATTCCTGAAACTTGGTCAAACATCGTTCGTAATGAAATTGTCAAACCATTGAATTTTGAATTGTTGGCACCAACCCGAATTGTAGTTCAGCCTACTGGAAATTCAGCATGGATGTTTCACAATTACAATCAGGCAAAAAAAGACTTTGTTTTTGTGAAAACCGGTTTATCAGAAACACAATTGATTAATGGTTTTACAGGTGATATTTTACCGACAAATGGAGATACTTTGAAACTAAGTTTGCAAGCTCGCTCGAGAATGTGGGTGAAAAAAGTAAACAATTAAATCTTATAAAATGGATAGAAGTAAGTTTTTAATTATTACCGTATTTTTTGTTTTGTTTGCGCCGCTAACACAAATTGCAACTGCACAAAATTCAAAGCTTACAACTGGTGAATGGTTGCAAAACTGGTATTTAGCAGGTCCTTTTTTGCTGGAGGAAGGCATTGATGAGTATAAACATCTTGAAGGCTTTGAGAATGATTTTTTGGAGTCGTTAGGTGGGGAAACAAATCCAAAAATAGAAGACGGAACGCCTATCAAATATGATGGAGAAACTGTTAATTGGAAGTATTTTAATAGTCCGGAATCGATTATTAATCTTGATAAACAGATTTCAAAAAAATCATTTGTTGCGGCTTATGCCTATGCCGAAATTGAGTCGGACTTTGAAGGTGTTTTTATTTTGGCTCTTGGTAGCAACGATGGCGGGCGACTTTGGTTTAATGGCGAGCAAGTGTGGGATTGTACAGATGCACGAGGTTTTATTGAGGATGATGATTTAATTCCTGTAGCCGTAAAAAAAGGGAAGAATAAAATATTGCTGAAAGTTGAGGAGCGAGGAAATACATGGGCATTTGCCATGCGGTTTTTTCCTTTTAATTTGAGCGAATTTGTAAATACACAGGCCTTGTTTCAGGTAAATGTGCGCAACAACGGAATTCCCGAATTGCATTTTTCATTGAGGGAATCAGTTGCCGAAGAGTTGTTCAAATCTGTTCAACTCGAAATTATAGATGACATTGGCGAAAATACGATTTGGAAGTGGAGCTGGTCAGCTACGCAGAATATGGTTTTGCCGGTTGGCAGCGATAAATTTCAAAAGAATAAATTAAAAATAAAAGCAACGTTAACCAATGGTGAACTCTGGCATAAAGAAATACCGTTTGCTTCGGGAAATTTTATTAATCATACTTTTTTCGAAAATGAGAGTACAGATTATGTGATTATTATTGGCGAAGATGCTTCAGAAAGTGAACAGTGGGCTGCAAAAGAATTACAGCATTGGTTGGAGCAAGTGAGTGGTGCTAAATTCCCCATTAAAACTGATGAAGTGGAAATTGTTGAAAAAGAAATAATTATAGGCTACAATAAACATTCGCTTTCACTTTTCGGTGCAGACACAAAAATACCTTCCGATACAGACGAAACTTATCTTTATAAAAATGAAGGAGCCAAAATTCTTTTATTGGGGGGAAAAGAACGGGGTTCGATGTACGCTGTTTTTTCTTTTCTCGAAAATGAATTTGGGTGTCGTTGGTACACTCCTTTGGTAAGTGTAATTCCTTCAAAAAAGGAATATTTATTTAATTATATCAATCACACTGAATCGCCTACTTTGCAGGTTAGAAACGATTTTTATTACGAAGCGTTTGACCCTATTTGGGCTGCACGAAATAAAATTAATGGTGCTATGAATTTTCGTGAACAAAAAGGTGGTGTTGAAGGATATTGGTCGGTACATACTTTTTTTCCGTTTATGCCGCCAGCTGAATACTACGATAATCATCCGGAGTATTACAGTTTAATTGATGGTGAAAGGGTTCACGAAAGGGCACAACTTTGTTTAACAAACCCCGACGTTTTAGATATTATTACAGAACGTTTAAGGGAAACAATTCGGAAAAATCCCGAGTATCTTATTTACTCCGTTTCGCAAAATGACTGGCGGAATCCTTGTCAGTGTGAAAAATGTCAGGCAATTGCTAAAAAAGAGGGTAGCGAGTCGGGACCAATAATTTGGTTTGTTAATCAGGTTGCCGAGCGAATTAAGGATGAATTTCCTGATAAATATGTAGGAACATTAGCCTATCAATACACAAGAAAACCGCCGACTAACATCGTTCCTCACGAAAATGTAGTGGTACGGTTTTGTAGCATTGAATGTTGTTTTGCCCACGATTTTAATAGTTGTGAACAGAATGCTGAATTCATAGGCGATTTGGAAGGTTGGGCTGCCATTGCTCCGCACATGTACATTTGGGATTATGTGGTAAATTTTAGCCATTATATTTTACCTTACCCCAACTTTAAAGTACTTCAATCTAATATAAAAACGTTTATCGATAATAAGGCAATTGGAATAATGGAACAGGCTGCGTACCAAAGCAGAGGTGGCGAATTTGCCGAATTACGGGCATATCTTATTGGAAAATTATTATGGAATGTGAATGTAGATGTGGACGAGGTTATTGACGATTTTATGGTGGGATATTATGGACGCAGCGGACAATATGTGCGAGCCTATTTTGATTTTCTTCATGGCAGATTAACTCCCGATACGCATATTCATCTGGGTTTACGCCCCGATGATATTTTATTTTCGGGTGATTTTGTTCGTGAAGCAGAAAAAATATTTGACCAGGCGGAACGTGTTGCAGAAAACGAAGAAATATTGAACAGAGTAGAAATGGCTAGATTGCCAATTATGTATTTGAAATGCCTGAGATCGCCCATCGAGGCAAAATATGATGGAACATATGAACGATTTAATGAGGTAGTAAAACGAGAGGGAATTACACATTTTGCCGAAAGAGGGAAAGTACATGTTGATTCATTTCATCGGCAAATGGAATTGGCAAAATAGGGCTTGTTTGAAAAAACGATTTTGAATGTTTTAGATTTGGTTTTTCTCATTCAATAACATTTTCGACATATTTATAAACTATGTTTTTAAACGAATATAAATGAAGCAAATAAGATTTTTAATAATTGTTCTGATAACGATGGTTTTCTTTTTTACAGGATTAGTTTCCTGCACAAAAGATGAAGGATCAGTTAAAAGTGTGATGGACAGGGTGGTGACAGAACTTTATTCTACAAAAAGCGAATCGCAATTATCGGGGCTGAATTATGAAGAAACAATGACATCATTCTCGGAAGAAGACTTGAATGTACTTGCCACAAAACATTGGATATTCGATGCGAGTGTTCCAGTTGTAGTTTCGGTAATGCGCAGTACTGAGCAAAAAATTATTCCCTTTTGGCTAACTACCGGCGGATTCAAGAAAACAAAAATGACGATGAATAACGAGCATGTCACCTACGAAGTCTGGCAAAAATCGTTTGATGCTGGTACTATTGGTTTGGGAATAAATGGAGTTGAAAATTATTCGCTTCATTATTTTGTGTCCATTGCCCCACAAAATAAAAGTGCTGAATTGAAGTTGAGTAACTTCTTTCCAGAAAATCAATATGTTGGTATTTTAGATGATGACGCTTTTATATATCACGATTGGACGGAACTTGTTGTTGTAAATGTTCCGGAAGAATTAAAAGGACAAAAATTGCTGACAACAATTAGGGGGAGAGGGACAGAGTCACATTTGGTTAGAGCATTCCGAAAAACGGATTATCCATCTTCAAAAACACCCGACCAGGTAATGTTGACCTGGAGTTCTGATCCATCAACAAGCATGGATATTCAGTGGCGAACCGATACCACAGTTAATGCGGGAATTGTAAATTTCAGGGAAAAAGGAAGCACAGAAATTGCTTCGGTTAACGCAAGTAAATATGTAATGGAGGACCGTACTTTAATGAATGATCGATTTATCAACCGTTTTACAGCTCAACTTAAAAATTTAAAACCGGGAACTACTTATGAATATCAAATTGTTCCTCAAACCGATTGGTTAGAAAATCAAAACTTTAGCACCGCTGACGACAATAACGAGTTTTCGTTTATCTGGTTTGGTGATGTTCATCATCAACCAAAATATGGAGAGTTGATGAATAAAGCGGAAGAGGCTCATCCTGATGCTGCATTTTATTCCATTGCTGGTGACATGGTTGGCGAAGGCTTGCATCGAAACGAGTGGGATAATTTTTTGGAATTTCCTAAAAATGTAATCTCCAGTAAACCATTTATGAATGCTGTTGGCAACCATGACAATCGAAGTGGTTTGGGAGCTTCAATGTTCCGCGAGACTTTTAGTTATCCGAAAAACGGACCGGAAAAAGTGCCTCAGGAACAGACCTATTCATTCACCTATAAAAACACATTGTTTCTAATGATTGATGCAACGTCAGGAGTGGGTTCCCAAACGGAATGGATTGAAGAACAATTGTTAAATTCAGAAGCAACCTGGAAAATTGCAACTTTTCATTTTCCACCTTACAACTGGGAAGAACCTTATTTTGATATCCAAAAAGCCTGGGTTCCTTTATTCGACAAATATCATGTTGACATGGTTTTTAGCGGTCATATTCATTATTACATGCGCTCGAAACCAATGAAAGGTGGGGAAGTGGTAAAATCGTACAACGATGGAACGGCTTATATTATTTCCATTGGAATTCCTTCGAGAACCCGCGATGCAAGTGAAGAACCGTATGCTGAAGTGAGATATACCACAGGCCAGTATTATCAATATTTAAAAATTATTGGAGATAAGTTGATCTATAATTCGATTGATTCAGAAGGAAATATTGCTGATTCATTTGAGATAAAAAAGTAGTGGTTTTTTTTGTTATTAAAATAATACGAAACATTCTTGGCAAAGAAGATTGTCACACAAGGAATGATTATTTTTTCTTGTCTTGTGTCTTGATACTTTTTGTCTTGAATCTAATTTTTAAATTTATGAAAGGATTTATTTATAGTCTGGTGGCATTGTTGCTTTTTGCTTTCACTGCAAATGCACAATATAAAAAAGAGTTAAAATTTAACTTAAATGGAGAATTTAAAGTTGTTCAGTTTACTGATACTCACATCGATTTTAACAGTAAATCGAACTTAAATGTTTATGAGATTATAAAAGGAGTTATTGAAATTGAGAAGCCAGATCTTGTTATTCTTACAGGTGATATTATTACACAGAGTGACCCCCAAAATGCTTATTTACTTTTTGATACTTTATTTTCGGAGGCAAATGTTCCATGGGCTATGGTTTTTGGAAACCACGATTCGGAACACAATTGGCCGCGAGAGAATGTTGCTGAATTATTGCAAAATCTACCTTCATGTTTGAATAATGATAATGGAGATACGTATGGAAATTCAAATTTTGTTTTGCCTGTTTATGGCAAAAATGACAAAACTGAAGCTGTACTTTATTGCATGGATTCTAATTCGTACAGTACATTAAAACCAACAGTTGATGGATATGGTTGGTTCGATTTTTCTCAGGTAAATTGGTATCGCGAAAAGAGCAGTAATTATACATTTGCAAACGATGGAAATCCTTTGCCGGCTTTGGCATTTTTTCACATTCCCTTACCCGAATATTATAATGCCTGGAAAAATAAAGTAAACCGTCCGATTGGCGTTAAAAATGAAGATGAATGCAGTCCGGATATAAATACCGGAATGTTTTCGGCCATGCTCGAAAGTGGTGATGTAATGGGAACTTTTGTTGGTCACGACCATATTAACGATTATATTGGAGTGCATTACAATATTGCTTTGGCTTATGGCAGGGTTACAAAAGTTATGCGCGGAAAGCGAGACCCAAAAGCTGGAGGTCGAGTTATTGTTTTAAAAGAGGGAGAACGTAGTTTCGATACCTGGATTCGCGATTTGAATGGTAAAAAAGAGCTTGAATGTAGTTGGCCGGGTTCATTTAATAAATTGAAAAAAATCAAATAACAACAAGAAAATTGAAATATAAAAAGCTCTGAAAGAGCCAAAGATATTAGCACAGGGCAACGCCCTGTGTAAAATTAACAAACAAATTTCATTGCTCCACGATAGATCGTTAAATAAAAATAATTAAGATGCATGGAGCAAAAGTTAGAATGGTTGAGAAATGCAATGCATCGATTTTATTATACGATATGTTTCTTATTAAAAACTAAAATATGAAAAATAAAAAGCAATGGATTAGCATTCTGGTAGTTGCAATGTCGTTGGCTACGGCATGGGCAATTCGCGGTCAGTTTGGGCATGAACAGGGAGCAGCCTGGGCTGGTGCAATTGGCGGATTGGCTGTTGTGTTAGTTTCAAACCGGAAAGACTGGTACAATAAAATGATTCTCGTTGCACTTGCTTCGGCAGTAGGCTGGGGCGCGGGGGGAATGATTAGTTACGGTAGAGTCGTTGGTTTTGGACGTGCAGATAATTTTGTAAATGCGTTTTACGGACTGGGAATGTTATTCGTAATTGGTGCATTATTTGGTTTACTTGGCGGTGGTTTGGTCGGACTCACACTCGATTCAACAAAAGGGAATCGTGTAAAATGGGGGTCGTTAATTGCCCAAATGACAGCCGGTGGAATAATTTCATATTTTTTCCTAATCGCGCAAATTGGCATAAAAATGACTCCACCTCGTTCTGAAGCGTGGGCAGTTTGTTTAGGAGCCGGACTGGCAATGCTTTGGTACATGGCACGTGAAAAACGAAACTCTGCAATTCGGGTTGCAATTTTTGCTGCATTGGGAGGTGGTTTTGGCTTTGCCTTTGGAAATTTCCTGCAAATATTTGGCAATGTGTTGGAGATAAATTTTAATATGTGGAATGTAATGGAATACAGCATCGGATTCTTTGGTGGAACAGGAATGGCGTACGGTGTTTTTAGTTCGAAATGGGTTCAGGAAGAAACGGTTCCAAAAAAATGGGAGAATAGTATTGCTTTGTTTTTGGTGGTTGTTTTTATTCCACTAATTATATTTCGGGAAACACTTGCATTCGAGCATCTCTTCAGAAATTTTAAAGACTTACAAAATCCAGAAAATATTGCAAAATTTAGTGCCGCTTTTTCAGCAATTTTAATGCTGGCAATGGCAGTGATTCTCTGTTGGAAATTGAATAAATCTATTTTCAAAAAAAGTGATGTGATGTTATTTTTCCTGATTTTATTATCCGTTTATATTGTATTAAGTTATACTTTAAAAGGATTATTCGCAGGAGTTACACATTTTAATCATCACCTATATTTGCTTAATTTACTTGTGATTTTTGTTTTGAGTAGAAAAGAAAGACCGGCAATTTTCGAATCGCTTACAGATAAAGTTGACTCAGGAAAATGGATTATTTATCTGATTGCAATAATTTTTGTAATAGCAGTATTAACCTTTGTTTCCATAAATATTCATGGAGAATTGGGTGGGGCGCACAATCGTTTTTCAATAAATTAAACAATAAAATTACCTTGAATGCGATATTCAAATTGAACTTGTTATGGTTAAAAATATTTCAATTAAAAATAAGTAAGTTTAGTTTTTGGGTTTCACTTTTTTAACATTAAAAATTCGGATATATAATTTAGTAACGATTTTATTTAAAAACTAAATATCCCGGCTAATTGCCGGGATATTTAGAAGATTAAATCAATTTTTAAAGGGTTGCTCACGCCCTTTTCCACCAAAATCTTCATCAAATTGTAAAATACTAACTAAACTAACCTATGAAAAACTAACTAACCAAAAACCTATAATCTATGAAATACTAATTAACTCTTTCTAATTGCATAACAAAACTATGCATAAAATCTATTTTGCCGGTACTCATTTATTCTGAAAATTGGGTTAACAAATGCCTATTTTATAATTCAAAAGTTCTTATGAGAATTGTTTTAATAAAATAATTCCTTTTCGCTTGCAACGGGGATAGTCAACTTTAGATTTTTTATATTTATAAGTTACTGAATAACATCAATTTGACAACAAGATTTCACAAACTTTCACTTTGTTCAGTCTGCTTCTTTATTGTAATATCGGTATTAATCATTGTAACTTCAAAATTTGCTATGTGGCATTTTGAAGAACAAATTGGTATAATAACAAAAAATTATTTGAAAATTTTGTAAATCGAATTTTCCCGGTTATGTTTGGTTTTTGTTTGTAATAAAATCCTAAAAAGTTGTGATAATGAAGATTCATAAATTTATTTTTCAGTTTATTGTTATCGTTTTTATTAGTTCTCTAACAGAGAAAGTAAATGCCCAGCAGTGGATAAAATCGATGCCCGGTTATGATCGATATACCGAAATTTCGCCTCAAATACGAAGTTCAGTAAAACAAGGCCGTATTTCAGCAATATGGGCCGATGACGGAAAATCTTTTAAATACAGTATCGACGGGAAGCAATATAATTTCGATGTAAGAGCGAAAGATGCAGAAATTATTGGTGAGGCCGAAAAGGAAGAATCGCCAATGGCGAGGTACAGAAGAATGTATGCTGGAGGACCAGCTCGTGGCCGGCAATTTACTGAAGAGAAATCTCCGGATGAGAAATTAAAGGCGGTTTATCGGGATGGGAATGTGTTTATAACAGATTCTGAAGGGAATAATGAAATTATTGTGACAACGGAAGGTTCTGTAGAAAAGCGTTTTACTTTTGGAACTGCAACCTGGGTTTATGGCGAAGAGTTGTTTCAACGCCATGCAATGTGGTGGTCGCCCGACAATAAAAAACTGGCTTTTTATCATTTCGATATGAGCAAAGTCCGCAACTATTATTTGCAGTACGAACAGACCGAAATTTATGATTCGATGAATATTGAAGCTTACACAAAAGTTGGAGCTATTAATCCGGTTGTTGATTTAATGATTTACGACCTTGAAACTAAAAAAACAATAACGGTTAATGTTCGCGATGGAAATCCGTTTGATGATAACGTAGTTGGTCATTACGTTTATAAAATTGAATGGTCGCCCGATGGAACAGAACTGTTATTTCACCGAACCAACCGCAAACAAGATATTATGGAATGGACAGCTGCAAACGCGAAAACGGGTGAATGCAGAGTTGTTGTTCGGGAAGAGTGGCCGGCAAGTTTTACAGAAAATACTCCAACAATGCAGTTTCTGGAAGATAAAAAACGGTTTATCTGGGAGTCGGAAAGAAATGGTTTTAAAAATTATTACTTATGTGATTTAACGGAAGGTTTAATAAATGCAATTACCCAACATAATTTTGAAGTTGCAGGAATTGCATTTAT
>Ga0209249_1001874_pt1 | contig 18506 bp, 18 predicted proteins | sample SaaInlV_200m_DNA_4_FD_184653 | JGI IMG/M metagenome (GOLD analysis project Ga0209249, IMG submission 184653) | Marine microbial communities from expanding oxygen minimum zones in the Saanich Inlet - SI037_S3LV_200m_DNA (SPAdes) (version 2) | ecosystem: Environmental > Aquatic > Marine >...
CCATTAAAAGAATGAGCTGAAGGTCCCAATCCAATATATTTTTCAGCTTTCCAGTATTTACAATTGTGCTTGCTGTACTGTTCATCTTTGGCAAAGTTCGATATCTCATATTGATCAAAACCCTGTTCCCTGGTATATTTTTGGAGGAGCTGAAACTGTTTCAAACTATTCTCATCCTCTGCCTCTTTTATTTTTCCCTCCTGTAACCATCTTGAAAAAACCGTACCTTTTTCAATCGTAAGATGATAAGCAGACAAGTGGTTTACCTCAAAATATTCGATTTGACGAAGATTAAATAACCATTGATCAACACTTAAATCCGGGAGGCCGTAAATAAGATCAATACTCAAATCGTTAAATCCGGCCTTATCCGCATCTTCCAGACATTTTACAGCCTGTTTTGCGTTATGTCTGCGCTTCATTTTCAGGAGATCACTATCTCTGAAAGATTGTATACCAATACTCAATCTATTAACTCCAACTCTTTTAAGCTCCTTCAGATAAGCAGGATTCAAATCATCGGGATTAGCTTCAAAACTAATCTCAGTATCCTTACTTACTCCAATATGTTTGACAATGATATTCAGAAGTTTATCTATATCCTCCGGATGGAGTACTGACGGGGTTCCTCCGCCAAAGTATATTGTATCTGCTACACTATCAGCAAGATAATCTTTTCTCGATTTAATCTCATTCCCACAGGCTTTTATAAACTTGTCTTTCAATTCCAGACTTGTGCTGGAGTAAAAATCACAGTAAGAACATCGCTGAACACAAAAAGGTATATGTAAATAAATTCCTGCCATGTTTGAATCACAATTTATATATTTGGACTCATAATTCAAGATTCACATTAATGCTTCGTAAATTACTATTAATATCCATTATCTGGGCTGCTATTATACTGGTCCTTTGTGCTTTACCTGGTGATAATTTGCCCAAATCCAAAATATCTATTATCCCTCATTTTGACAAATTAGTACATATGGGGTTGTATTTTCCACTTTCTTTTCTCTTTATAGCAGTATTTGATTTGTCCCGTCTTTCTGTATTAAGAAGCCTGGGACCAATACTCACATTGGGCTTGGTAGGAATTTATGGTGGATTTATTGAACTTGCTCAGGAAAACCTATTTGTTCATCGATCAGCAGAGCTGCTTGATTTCATTTTTGATCTTATTGGAGGCTTATTGGGCATTCTTACTTATTACATACTATTCCGTAAATTATTCCATCGCATATCTATGCAAAAGAAAGTAGTTTGATTCTACTAAGAATCTTTTCTGTTATTCATATATCTCTTTGAAAACGATTCTTTAGGGAATCTAAGAGGAGCACGTCTCTTACCCCAGGCTTTCTTACCAAAGCTCTTCATCGCTCTGTTTTTCCATTTAGATTTTATTTTTTCTAGCTTCCGGCGACTACCCATATATTTGGCAAAATACTTATATCCTTTCGTTTCAATAAAACCAGCGTTTCCTTGCTCCACTAGTTTTTTACGATTGAGTAATAGTAGTTTATGCAGTGGAATTTCAACCGGACAAACATCTGTACATTTTCCACAAAGACTGCTGGCAAAATTCAAATGTCCAGTATCCTCTGATCCATCAAGATACATTGATAATACCGAACCAATTGGTCCGCTGTAAACGGTATCGTATGTAAACCCTCCTATGTTTTGATACACCGGACAATAATTCAAACATGCTCCGCAACGAATACATTTCAATGCGAGATTATGATCCTTTTCAGCAAAAACATTACTTCTTCCTCCATCAAAAAGAATTACATATACTTTTGTAGGACCATCATTTTCATCATCTGCTCTGGGGCCCGATAAAATGCTGTTATATGCTGTCAATTTCTGTCCTGTGCCCATTACTGATAACAAAGGCCAAAATAAGTCAAGATCAGTTAATTCAGGAATTATTTTTTCGAATCCTGCAATTACAATTTGAGTTTCAGGCCATGAAACAGTCATCAGGCCATTCCCTTCATTCTCAGTGAGTGCAATACTACCGCTATCTGCAATAAGAAAATTTGCTCCGGTGATACCCATATCAGCCTGAACGAATTGCTCACGCAGTAATTTTCTAACATATTTTGTTAATTCTTCAACGCTGGCATCAGCTGCAGTTCCAAATTTCTCAGAGAATAGTTTAGCAATATCCTCTTTTGATTTATGCATTGCCGGTGTTAGAATATGATATGGTCTTTCACCAGCCAATTGAACAATAAACTCTCCAAGGTCAGTTTCCAGACTTTTTATATTATTCTCTTCTAGTATCTTATTCAATTCGAGCTCTTCGCTCACCATTGACTTTGTTTTAACAACTGCTTTTACCTTATGTCTTTCTGTAATAGCTAATACCTGTTTAATAACATCTTCAGCAGTTTTCGCCCATAACACCTCCATGTTATTAGCCTTGGCATTCTTCTCGAATTTAAGCAGCAAGTGATCCAGATTATTAACAACATAATCTTTTATTGAGCTAGCAGTATTCTTAGCTGCATCCAAATCAGAAAAGTAGTTTACACCCTTTTCTACAGATCTGAAATATTTACCAATATTATGTTTAATAGTTTGCCTGTGTTTCAGATCAAATCCTATTTTTTCAGATTCTATTTTAAATGCCTTTTCTCTCGGCTCCATAGGGTACTATTTAATAGCTATTTTATCAATTCTTCTTTTATGCCGACCACCTTCAAATTCTGTAGAAAGGAAAACATTAACAGTTTTAAGTGCTGTATCTGTATTAATAAATCTGGCAGGTAAAGCACATACATTGGCATCATTATGGGATCTTGCCAATTCTGCTAATTCTTCATTCCAACAAAGAGCTGAACGAATGCTGCTATACTTATTTACCACCATGTTAATTCCATTTCCCGAACCACAAATAGATAATCCATAATTCACCTCGCCATTCTCAAGTGATCTGGCAAGTGGATGTGCATAATCAGGATAATCACAAGACTCATCCGTATCACATCCAAAATCAACTATTTGATATCCCTCCAAACTTAATTTATTCTTTATTATTTCCTTAAGAATATAGCCTGCATGATCACATGCCAATCCTATTTTTTTCACTTTCATTTTTTTTCACAGTTAAGCTCAAGTTATTAACAAAGCCTGTAATTACTTATAAATAAGATATTACCGCTCTTGCACACATAATATTTATCAGACAAATTTACTCATTAATCAATACAATGTATTCAGTTTAAATGAATTGTCATTACTCACAAGATTTCAACAATTACGAGCTTAAACAATCATACTTTAAAATAAAAAAACCTTGCCTATTAAATTGAAAATATCCCTAATAAAACTATATCAAAATTGCAAAACTGTTTTTTCACTTTAGGCATACATTCTATCACCAGTTTTTCAACCATTGAAATGAAGCTTTCAAAGAACATTTTATTCACATTGTGACTATCAACATATTGTTAATAGCTATTTTTCATACTTCATTTTCAATACTAAAGAACAATAATTCATTGTTAATTTCAGGCTTAAAATTTGGTATAAAATGTGTACACTAAAGGTGTGAATTTTTTACCAACAGTTTCAACAGGATATTATCATCATCATAATAGTTATTTAAATATATATAATGATAATAATGCAGAGTGATCACAATTGCCCGATAAGTCTTACCTTTAACTTCCATCAAATAAAAACTGATAGAATGAGAAGGTGTTTATACACAATTTTGCTTAGCCTGGTCATATTTTATGGCAGCCAGGCTCAGAATGATTTAGATGATGGACCAACAAAGTTTTACTATGGTAACGGACAGGTATCCAGTGAGGGTTTTATAAAAGAAGGCAAGCCTGATGGTTTATGGAAAACCTATTATGTTGGGGGTCAACTCAAATCTATTGGTAAACGAAATAATTTTGAACTTGACAGTATCTGGTTGTTCTACAATGAGCAAGGATATATTTCGGAAGAAGTAAGTTATTTGAGAGGAAAAAAATCAGGTTATACTACTAAATATCAATTGCTTATTAAAAATGATTCTCTTGTAAACAGCTTATTATCAAAAGATTTATTTCTTGATAATCTGAGAGAAGGACAGGGAAAGTATTACAATGGTTCAGGTCTTCTTAACAGAATAGTTTCATACAAGAATGGTAAGAAACATGGTTTGACTTTCGACTTTAATTCTGACAGCTTAATTCAGATTGTATACAAATATCATAATGATTTTCTTATCGATCGGGAGTTTATTAATCAAAGCGATGACAATGGTCTCAGGCAGGGTTTGTGGAAAAGCTTTTACTCTTATAAAAATATCCGGAAGGAAGAAAATTATAAAGATAATGTTCTACATGGTTATTATCGTGAATATGATGAACGAGGGCGTTTACTGGAAGCTAAATTTTACGATAATGGTTTAGTAATTCAACGTGAAGAAGCGGCAGATATACAGGTTGAGATTATAAATCAATATGATGATAATGGGAAAGTTATTGCGAGTGGGGGTTTTATAAATGATGTTGCGGTTGGTTTACATAGGGAATATACAGCTGATAAATCTGTTATTAAAATAAAGGAGTTTAATAATTCGGGTCAGATTATTGCCGATGGAATTAGTGATGATAAAGGGCAAAAAGATGAGTATTGGAAGTTTTATTTTTCAGGTGGTAATATTAGATCAGAGGGTAATTTCAGGGATAACAAAAGAATAGGATTATGGAAGTTTTACTTTCCGAATAAGCTATTAGAACAAGAGGGAAATTATAAGAATGGACTTGAGGATGGTTTATGGACATGGTATTATCCTGACGGATCTCTGCGTCGGGAGGAGAGTTATTATCGTGGAGAGGAAGATGGTATGTCTGTTGAATATGATAATAAAGGCGTAATAATTGCTCAGGGAGAATTTATAGAAGGTTTTGAAGAAGGAGAATGGATTTATAAGATTGGAGATCAAATAGAAAAAGGGGTGTATAAGGCAGGAGAAAGGGATGGCCTTTGGCAGCATTTTTTCTCTGATGAGACAATAAAATTCAGTGGTAGTTTTGTGCAGGGATACAAAAATGGACGTCATAAATACTATTTTGAAAGTGGTAAATTAAAAGAAGAGAGATTTTATGAGATGGGTGTTAATCAGAAGATTTGGCGCAAATATGATGATGAGGGAAATATTCTTCTGGCGCTGTCTTATTCAAATGGTATTCTAATAAAAATTGATGGTGTACGGGTAAATATTGAAAACTAAAAGAAGAAATTCTTTGACCAAAAAAATGTAAGCATACTGGGAAGTGTTGAGATAATAACTAATTTTACCCAAACAGGAGCTTTTTGTGAAAATTTCAGATATGAAAGAAATATCTATTCTGTTGGTTGAAGATAACAAGTTAAATCAGAGATTGATGGAATCAAGTTTACGTCGATTTGGGTTTAAAATCGAGGTGGCTAATAATGGATTGGAAGCTGTGGAAGCATATCAGGCCAAACCAGAGAATTTTGATCTTATAATTATGGATATCATGATGCCTGTGATGGACGGTTTGGAAGCCACCAGGCAGATCAGAATTTTCGAACAAAAAGATAAGTTACACGTTCCTATTATAGCGCTTACGGCAAATACATTTAACGCCGACAGAGAGCGCTGTTTATCATATGGGATGGATGAATATTTTGCTAAACCACTCAATATGGAAAAATTGACCGGAGCGTTTAAAGATCTGGGAATAATTGAGTGATTATGGAGGAAGATTTTGATGTAAGAGATGAGCAAAATTCGAAGGAGGAGCAAGAAATTGAAGGAAAATTACGCCCTCTTCATTTCAGTGATTTTTCCGGCCAGGAAAAAATCATGTCAAATCTTAAGGTATTCGTTCAGGCTGCCAAAATGAGATCTGAAGCTCTTGATCATGTGTTATTCCATGGTCCTCCCGGTCTCGGAAAAACTACCCTTTCACATATCATAGCTAATGAATTACAGGTAGGACTTAAAATTACCAGTGGTCCGGTTCTGGATAAGCCAGGAGATTTGGCAGGTTTGCTCACCGGGCTTGATGAAGGAGATGTTCTTTTTATTGATGAAATTCATCGTTTGAGTCCAATTGTAGAGGAGTATCTATACAGTGCAATGGAGGATTATCGAATTGATATAATGATCGATAAAGGTCCGGGTGCACGATCGGTTCAGATTGATCTGAATCCATTTACCATGGTGGGTGCCACAACCAGATCCGGATTATTAACCAGTCCGCTGAGAGCACGATTTGGAATTACCTGTCATCTGGAATATTATGACAAACATGTACTTCAAAAGATAATCAAACGATCAGCCCGCATTCTTAAAACAACAATTGATGATAATGCATCAATTGAAATTGCCAGTCGAAGTCGTGGAACTCCAAGAATTGCGAATGCACTATTGCGTCGTGTAAGAGATTTTGCTCAGGTGAAGGGTAGTGGAGAAATCGATATTGAAATTACCAGGTATGCGCTTGAAGCACTGAATATAGATGCCCATGGTTTGGATGATATGGACAACAGAATTTTATTTACTCTGGTTGAAAAATTCAACGGTGGACCGGTGGGAATATCAACTATCGCAGTTTCAGTAGGGGAGGAGGCCGATACAATTGAGGAGGTTTACGAGCCATTTTTAATTCAGGAAGGCTATTTGCGGAGAACAGCAAGGGGTAGGGAAGCTACAGATCGTGCTTTTAAACATTTAGGTAAAATTCCTGGCTCAAATCAGAGCCTATTGTTCTAACTTTGCAGTAATGATTCGTCATTAGTAAAGTGTGACAATAATATATACATTTGGACATATACTGGATGATTATTTTTTGTTATATGAGCTCCATCGGATCATTTTAAATCTAAACATCAACGGATGAAACGAGTTGTCATTATCTCTAGTATGCTTGCCCTTGCAATCACTATAAGTATGCTTTGTAATCGTTCTGCGGATTTGATCCATCCTGAACCGACTGATATTGTAAAGCACGAAAATGAAGAAGAAAAGCATAAAGCCCGTGCAGAATGGATTGAACAAATGCATCTTACAGCCCCAGGAGTTGATTGGAGAGCAATGGACGAGCAAATCCGGCAGGAATTACAAGTGCAAAGGAACGAAAACCGAAGACTGAAAAACAGTGGTGATCTTGAAGTGCTTGCTGATGGAAATCTGAGTGGAAAATGGGTGGAGAAGGGGAGTAATAATCTGGCAGGGCGTGTTCATAATATTGATTTGGATATCGAAAACAACAAACTTTATGCAGCATCAGATGGTGGCCAGATTTGGAAAGGAGGATTGAATGGGGAAAACTGGGTCTCTTTGACAGATCATTACCAGGTGAAAGGTGTTCATTATTTTCGCGTTTTTAAGAATACTGATGGAAGCAACAGAATTGTACAAACCAATAACACTGCTCTCTTCAGATATTCTGATGATGAAGGCCAAAACTGGATCAATGGGGATGGTTTAAATTCAATGTCGGGGAACAGACTTTCACGTGGTGTAAACACTATGGATCAGAAGGTATTCTTGCTTTTTCATAAATCCGGCAGTATGAATTATTTATACGAATCAAGCGATTCAGGAAATTCATTCAGCTTGCTTGATACACATAATGGAACGAATGTGTCAGATATATGGACTTCACGTTATGAACCCAGTCGTGTATTTTTTCTCGACAAAAAAGATCTGTTCATTGTTAATGATGGTGGGAAATTGGAGTCACTATCAAGCGTGGGTATAAATTTCTCTGACAGTGAAATCAGGAGTGTGCAATTAAATGGTATGGTGAAAAATGATACAGTTCATTTGCATGTAATGTATCGCCTTGAGAATTCATCCAGATTTTTTAGTTCGGCAGATGGAGGAATAAGCTGGCTAGTTAAAGGTGAGGTCAGCGAGGGTCCGTTTATGAGAAATAGTTTTGGCGTTTCAAGTATTAATCCTAAAATAATGGGATACGGAGGAGTGAATGCATACCGATCTGAAAATGGTGGAGCTACCTGGACGATGATTAATGGATGGGGTGAGTACTATGGTGATATGCTGAGCAAGTTGCATGCAGATATACCTGAAATAGAGTTTATAAGAACATCGGAGGATACAGAATTGGCATATATAAGTACTGATGGGGGTAGTTATGTATCAACTGATAATCTGAGAACGGTTTCTAATCTTTCTCTCAAGGGATTAAATATTTCGCAATACTATACCACGTACACACACAGGGAAAAAACGCAGATTATATATGTTGGATCTCAGGATCAGGGCTTTCAAAGATCAACTGAAATTACTGATGGAGTGGCCAATTTTGAGCAAACAATAAGCGGAGACTATGGGCATATTGTTTCAAGTGACGGAGGACAGAGTCTTTGGACAGTTTATCCGGGTTTCGCCATGCGTTATCCTAATGCTATATCCAGTCTTCAGACTGTCAGGTGGACATTTACTGGTGAGGATCACTATTGGATGCCACCATTAATGGCTGATCCATACTATCCCGAGCGTGTGTATCTGGCAGGAGGTACTTCAACAACAGGAAATCATTTGTGGTACCTTAACGATAATGGGGGAAGCATATCAGTTACAGAATTACCTAATGATTTCAGCGGGGGAAATGGCGGACGGATATCAGCAATGGCTTTCTCTCCAATAAACAAGGATTATCGATATGTACTAAATTCAAAAGGAAAACTTTTTACTTCTTCAGACCGTGGAACCACTTGGTCAAAATCGGTAAGTTCAGGCCCCGGATCGCATTATTTTTATGGAAATGCAATTATTCCCGATCCGAACGATATCAACACTATTTATTTGGGCGGAAGTGGATATTCGGGATATTCTTTTTGGGTGAGTCATGACGGAGGAAGAATTTTCAGAGGAAAAACAAAAGGCTTACCCAAAACCCTCATATTTGAAATGGCTCGCAACGAAGATGCCAGTCTGATCTTCGCAGCCACAGAAGTTGGTCCCTTCGTTTATATAAACGAAGAAGAACAATGGTATGATCTGGCGGGAGCAGGTGCACCTGAGCAGACATATTGGTCGGTTGATTATGTGCCGGCGCTGAAAACGGCACGATTCGGTACTTACGGCCGGGGTATATGGGATTTCCAGATTGCTCATTTCACCGGAATAGATGAGAATAAATTATGGCACAATTCCATTGGAATAAATATCTACCCAAATCCGGTTGAACATACTGTATTTGTTGACTATAATTTAACTACCGGAGGAAAGGTAAGAATTAGCTTACTGGATACTAATGGGCGATTAATCAGAATGATACAAGATTCAGAAGAAATTCCTGGTCAACATAAGCTTGAAATCAACATGAACCAGCTGGCATCGGGTTTATATTATGTCAGAATTGTATCTGGCAAGAAAAATACCATCAGAAAATTGCTTAAGAAATAAGACTGTCTAAATCTGAAATCAATTCTTTACGGGTCTTTACAAGAGAAATAATTTTAGGGTTTTTTCGCAATGACATGTACCAGAATTTTAATCTGGCCCGGGTTTTTTTAAACCAGAATGAATAGTGTATCGCAAATAAGCCCAATGGGATTATGCTAATAAGATATGCCAGAGTTATCCACCAGGTTTTAAATACGACAGCTATTATAAGTGTTTGAATGGCTAAGAATAAGGGTAGTAAGATAACAAAAGCCAAAACATAAGCCACCGAACTTCTGAACTGTTTATCTTTAATCTTTGTACGGGTTAGTACATGAGGAACTGTAAAAACTACAAAATTATTCACCAATCCGTATAGAAAGAGGGGCGACATTAAAACCAGCCACATAGATTCCCCTAATAATCTGAACAAAGAAAATGACCCGGCCTCCAGAATGTGATTTCTGAGATTCATACGGTCGAGGCTTTTCAGATATCGAACCAGCTTATTACTGATTTCTTCTGTTTGCTCAGGTTTTTCTTCATAAACCTCCCGGATGTCGTCAATCAGTTTCTTATCTGCATCAAAGCGGTTAAAAATCGTTTTTCCGGGCAGATTATTCTTTTCACGGTATATTTTGCCATAAACAGATCTCATGCCCATTACACCTTCGTAAATTGCTTGCCAGGGGACGTCGATCATATGAGGAAAAAGTCGTTTTCTTATTTCATCATTTAAGGCCCGGTATCCTTTTTGCACATCCTCTTTATACAGATCAGAAAAATCATTTACAATAATAGGATCGCCGATACTGATTGAAACCCTTGCTCTGAATTTCTCGAAATGCGAATAATCGAGGCCTATTGGTACTATCTGTACTCCTAATTCATAGTTTCGTACTTTCTCTGCACCAAAGGCAACACGGGCAAGACCTTTTTTAAGCATTCTCAGTGTTCGGTAATCGCCATGATTACCTTCAGGAAAAATCGCCAGACTTCTGCCTTTACTTAATATTTTAGCACATTTTTCAAAGACTTCATCGTTTTTCTGTAAACTGTCGAAACCATCACGGATACGGTAAACCGGTATGATTTTCATCCAGTTCAGTATAATGGCCATGGTTTTTTTCTTAAAGATATCAGCTCTTGCCAGGAAGATAGGCTGGGCTTTAAGAATGCTCAGAATATTCAAAGCATCGATTAAAGCATTCTGATGATTTCCGGCAATTATTATAGGTTTTTTTGGATCAATTTTCTCCAAACCCCTGATTACTACTTTACGATAGAAGAGCCCTCTGAGTGTCCATCGTACCCAGGAACGGGCTATTTCATAACCATATGAATATTTTTCAACAGCTTTCATCCGTTTATATTTGTTTTTCCACAGGTATCTTACGACGTGCCCAGAGGCTTGAAATAGTTAATCCTGAAAGTATATGCCATACTCCCCACCAGGCTGCAATAAAGGCCATTCCGCCCAATTCCAGTTCGGGAGGAAAGATTTTAGGATTGAAGATTAAAATAAGTCCCAGACCAGAATTCTGGATTCCGGTTTCTATAGTAATTGCTCTTCGGTCAGCTGCCGGACGTTTAAAAATGGAAGCAAAACTAAATCCGGTAAGCAATGCCAGTGCATTATGTATCAAAACAATCAGAAAGATTGGAGGAATATAATTCAGAAAATGGTCAAAATTACTTGCAAAGGCAGCAGCAACAAATCCTAAAAAGGCTACGAAAGAAAAAATCCGGAAGGGTTTAACAATTTTTGAAGTAATTTTTGGAAAGTAATTGGAAAAAAGAATTCCCAGAATCAGAGGTATACCTAATAGGATAAATACTGTTATAAACATCTGGCCTGCATCTATTTCGATTGCCCTGCCCATTGGAGAGGATTTGATGTACAAATTTCCCCATATTTTAAAATTGAGTGGCGTCATGAAGAGTGCTGCAGTGGTTGCAATAGCTGTTAGAGAAATTGACAGGGCAGTATTTGCTTTTGCATTATGCGACATGAAGTTGCTGATATTACCTCCCGGACAAGAGGCAACCAGAATCATACCGAAGGCAACAGCAGGGGATGGTTGGATAAGCAGCACCAGTAAGAAAGTCAGGGCAGGGAGTAATAAGAATTGTGAAATTACCCCAACTATGAGGGATTTGGGTTTAGTAAAAACATGTTTGAACTGCTTAAATTTTAAATCGAGGGCAATACCAAACATGATGATTGCCAGTGTAATATTCATGAATGTTAATCCGGCCGGACTGAAATTCAGACGTACGGAGTCCAGAATGGCTAAGTCATAAAACATAGTTCCAGTTTTTGGGTTAAAAAACACAAGTTATGAACCGAGCATGACAAAAGGAAAAACCTTTTAACACACACGCGGATGATTGTTTTTGTTGTGAGAGCTCCATCCGACAAATAAAATTAAATATAAACGGATAAAAACCAAAGGATAAAGCAAGAATTAGAAATTGGCAATTTTTTTCAGGCCAGGCAGGTTGAGTATTTTTATTTTTCTTCCCTGTAGTTCTATTAGTTTATCTTGCTTGAATTCGCTCAGCAAGCGAATTACTGATTCTGTGGCTGTTCCAACCATATTTGCCAGCTCTTCCCGGGTTAGGGATATTTGCAAAACCTGGTTTTCATCAAGATCAAAAGTATCTTTTAGCAAAAGTAGAATTTCAGCTAAGCGCTCCCGTACGGTTTTCTGCGCGATATCAGTGATATAATTGTTTGCTTCGCCCAACTCCTTACAGGTTAACTGCATCAGCTGCATTGCAAAAGCCGGATTCTCTTTGATAAGAGTAATCAATGTATCACCCTGGATATAACACAATGTAGCATCTTCAATAACTCTGGATGTAGTGCATGCTAACTCATTACTCAGTACTGATCGATATCCGATAATATCGCCTTTTTTGGCAAAACGGATAATCTGTTCCTTACCATCAATTCCGGTCTTGTACATCTTAACAATCCCTGAATGCACACAGTAAAAGCCATTAATTCTATGGCCTTCCTGAAAAATAATATTACCACGCTTATAGAAACTGCAGCCCTTGTCATAATTCACATTATCCAGTTGTTCAGGTGTCAGGTCCTTAAAAATCATATGATCAGTAGCATGACACTCTTCGCACGAAGGGATACTCTGATTGTTTTTTATTCCTACCATTATCTAAAGCAGCTAATAAAACACACTAAAAACTGACATTTATCAGTTTATGATCGACAAATATAAAGATTTTAAGATATGGATTATATACTTTAGAGCGGTTTTCCATTAATAGAATACTTCTTTTAACAAACGGAATAAAAGTAATACCAGATAAATATTTATAACATGAAAAAAACTATTAGCATAAGCTGGATGAAGAATATGGCTTTTGAGGCTGATATTGAGGGGCATAAAATCACTATGGATGCTTCAACAAAGGTAGGTGGAGAGAATAAAGGGCCTACTCCAAAGCCATTATTGATGGCTTCTCTAGGGGGTTGTACAGCTATGGATGTAATCTCGCTTGCCCGCAAAATGCGACAGGATGTTGAAAGTTTCGATATTGAGATGGAGGCTGATCTTACAGAAACTCATCCTATGCACTATACTCACATCAAGCTAATTTACAAATTCAAAGGCACGAATCTTGATCCTGAAAAGCTTAAAAAAGCTGTGACTTTATCCCAGGACAAGTACTGCGGAGTGAGTGAGACCCTTAGAAAAACGGTAGATATTTCTTATGAAATTGTGATACTCTAGTTAGAGTGCATTTTGGAATTGCTCCAGAAAGCGCATATCATTTTCGAAGAGAAGACGGATATCTTTAATTCCATATTTCAGGAGTCCGATTCGTTCAATACCCATACCGAAAGCAAATCCGGTAAATTCCTGGCTATCGATCCCAACACTTTCGAGAACGTTGGGGTCGACCATTCCGCAGCCCAGAATTTCAAGCCAACCGGTATATTTACATACATTACAACCTTTACCGTTGCATAAGGTACACGAAACATCCATTTCTGCTGAAGGCTCGGTGAACGGAAAATAAGAAGGTCGTAATCGTATTTTGGTATCCTGTCCGTACATTTCCTTGGCGAAAAACAGCAAGGTTTGTTTCAGGTCGGCAAAGCTCACATTACGATCGATATACAGGCCTTCTACCTGATGAAATATACAGTGTGAACGTGCAGAGATTGCTTCATTTCTGAAAACCCTGCCTGGGGATATGGTACGTATGGGTGGTTTTTCATTCTCCATTACCCGCACCTGCACTGAGGAGGTATGTGTTCTGAGGAGAATATCAGGATCTTGTTCAATAAAAAAGGTATCCTGCATATCTCTTGCCGGATGTTCAGGAGGAAAATTCAGTGCTGAAAACACATGCCAGTCATCTTCAATTTCAGGACCTTTTGACACATTGAATCCCAAGCGTTTAAATATATCAATTATCTGATTTCGGATAAGAGAAACGGGATGACGGCTACCAAGTAAAACAGGCTCACCAGGTGCACTTAAATCCAAACCCGACGGACCTTCATCTTTATGCTTTAGCTCAGAGAGCAAGGTCTTTATTTTGTCCTGGATAGTATTTTTAAGCACATTAATAGCCTGGCCAAGATCTTTCTTTTGTTCTGGCGGAACAAGTTTAAAGTCGCCAAACAATAGTGTTACTGCTCCTTTTTTCCCCAGCATTCTGATTCTGAACTCATCAAGCTCCTGCAAGCTGGTGGTACTGAATTTTTCAACTTCAGCCTGTAGGGATTTAATGTTATCGAGCATTGTATCTACTTTATTATTCTTGCTGAGATGATGGTCACATCTTTATCGGGTACTGTTCTTGTGCATGCCACCTTTGAAATTGCGTCAACTACTTCAATACCTTTAGTTACTTCTCCAAAAACGGTATAATTAAAATCCAGGTGCGGAGTGCCACCAATTTCCGTATATATTTTTCTTTCATCATTGGTAAAAGGTGATTTACGTCTGGAATTAAACTGGTCAAGTTCTGCGTCACTCAGAGTTTTTCCCTGAACAATATAGAATTGTGAGCCGGATGATTCTTTTTGAGGATTGACCTGATCGCCCATTCGAGCTGCACTCAGAGCACCTTTTTTATGAAAATGATTGATTTTGAATTCAGCTGGAATTGTTTGCAGTTGTTTTGCTGGTTCGGTATTTTCCTTTTTTGTACGAGGATCTCCGGCCTGTATCATAAATTCAGGAATAACCCTATGGAATGAAATCCCATCAAAAAATTTCGTCTTCACCAGATCGATAAAATTCTCTTTGTGGAGTGGGGTATCGTCATACAGCATAAGCGTAATATCGCCCATTGAAGTTTTCATCAAAACTTTAGTGCTCTGGCCGTTTGCCGCAATACCAGCAAGCAGAGAAATTAACAAAACAATAGCTATTCTTTTCATCCGAATTATTTTAGCGACGCAAGTTACAAAAATTGAAATGAAATTCTTATTTTCGCAAGTCGCACACCCACACCCACACCCACACCCACTTGGGGTATTAGCTCAGTTGGTTTAGAGCGCTTGCTTGACAGGCAAGAGGTCACAGGTTCGAATCCCGTATGTCCCACTTCTGAAGATCAACCACTTATCGATTTTGTTCGGTAGGTGGTTTTTTGTTTCACACACACAATTTGCACACAACGTGAGGATATCGCATGCTTTCTGCCAAATATACTGGCTACAATCCTAAAAGTTTATTGCAACACCAATACCCTGGTTTGCAGGTGATAACTTCAATTTTGAACCTGCAGAGATCAGTTTGCTATATCCCATTGAAGCCAGTACCAGAGCAATTCCTCCAGATACGGCACCAACTGCAATGCCTCCCCTTTTTCCATTAAGAATTAGAGCTGTGGATATTCCTCCACCAATTACTCCGACACCCATGCTGTTTAGAAGGAGGTTTCCGGCAACAACTAAGTCACTACCTGCTCGATAACGAGGTGATGTTTTCGCTAAGATTTTTTTGGAAATTGGTTTTTGCAATCCCTCAGATCTAAAATCTTCTTCTGTAATTATGAGGAGGTTGTATTCAACAAAACCTGTTTTAGAACCTGCCTTTATTTGAGCGAAATTCATCACTTTTGTAACAAGTTCAACTTCTTGGCCAGGATCTAGTCTTGCTATTCGTCTACTTTGTTTGGTTGGCTCTTTGTAAAGAAATGTGGATTCTTTTACAACGGCCTGTGAAAATAACTCGATTGAGACGAAAAGAATCAATAATATTGAAAATAACGTTTTCATAAGCTCTATTTGAATTAGTTAATCTCTCTTGGTGCAAACCATTTAATATTCAATTGCCTATTAAGTTACAAAATTTTCGAAACCTTAATGTAAAATTATAATTAGTAACTTTCGGTAAAACCGGGTGCAATATGTTTTCGAGCTTCGGATTGGAAGGATATTGAGTGTTATGGAGTGTTTATTATTTATTTTGCTAGGCCATTATTTATCCTTTTTTTGAATATTCGCACAATTGATTTTCACGGATTATGCTTTTTGTACCTCAGCCTAAGACTCATTCGTATGTGTAGTAAACTCCGCTTGGTCGCAATCATACTGTCTTTTTCTGTCATAAGCTCTAATTCAACAGGACAAGTATTTCAAACAGGTTTAAATTACAATGAGCTATCCACAGAACAACTAAAAATCGCACATCTCAAGGCTCATAATCTTTCGGAATCTGGTGGTATTTTAGCAATTGGCGGCCTTGTGGCATCAGCTACAGGTTATGTAGTTTCCAGAAATGCAGCAAGCATGTATTTGCCAAATAGTCAGAATGTAAATAAGTTTCTTTCGCAAAGTTCTACAGGAACGCTATTAATGTCACTCGGTGGTACTACGGCCTTAATTGGTCTTGTTATGAGGTTTAGGGGAGAAAGTATTAAAACCAGTATTAAAATTGCCAGAGCAAAAGAAATGACCAGCATACAGGTGTTTCCTCAGCTTTACAAGGATAACCATCTATCGATGGGATTTTGTTTGATGATTAATTATTAACGTCTTCTATGAGACAGGATTTTCAGTTGGAAATCCAGCCTCCTTTTTTGCCGCATTTGCTGCTGCAACTAGTCTTTTTAAAAGAATTTCCTTTGGGTTCCCTCCATGATAATTGGTATCATCCGTCATGATTCTGTTGTCTCTTGGGAGTATCATACCCATAACCTTAATCATTGCATTCACTTTTTCAGGAGTTGTTTTGATTTCATAAATCCAGGAGATTAAATCTTCAACTGCATCCCTCTCAGCTAAACATTCTAATAAACGTTCTTTAATTTCGTTGGGTAGTTTAGCCTTACCCCTGGGGCTGGCTTTTTCTCTTGCCTCTCTGGCTGTTTCGCTTGTAAACATCTTATTTTACGTCAAATTGACTTGATTATCACTATAGCATCATATCATCCTCATCCAGCACGAAAATTATATCCTGATTGCCCGGAATTTCATTTTTTGGCACAACATAAGGCAAAAGCCTGGTCAGTATCTCTGCCCTTTTCTCAGGTTGCATGGACTCCAATAATTCCGGTAACTGATCCAGCTCGTTTTGAACTATGTCCTTTAATACTTCTCTCACTTCTCCTGTAATCTTATTTGGCACTCCCTTTGGCCTGCCATTTGGATTGTTTGTCCTGCCCTTCATTTTTGTAAATTTTTGTTGTTTTCAAGACTCTTTTTTTTCCTTCTTGGTTATTTAATTCTTATTATTGGATTCAATCCTGTAACCTCAAAAAACACATCCTCAATCAATTGCTTTATTAATCCAGTATTCTCTTCCAGGGTCATAATTGAATCATGAATAGTCCAAAAAGGAGTGTTGTCTGGTATTTTTTTTGTAACCCTGTCAATGATAATGTAAGATTCAATTCGTTGACATAATATGGCAAGATGGCTCTTATCCACTACTTTGAATAAGTTGAAGATGCTGAATACATTTGGCAATATTTTTTTGAGAACTTTTTTAATCATGTTCAGCTGTTTGGTTTCTTCTTTTGCTTCTGGGGGAATGGCTGTTGAAATGCCAGAATAAAAGCTGTAACAGTATGATTCTTTGGCCTCATCTCGAGTTATATTAGTTCCTAAGTTTTGATATACAGCTTCTATAATCCATTCATAAACTTCTCCATTAAGCACAATTTTTTTGAATAGCCTGACGTCTTGATTGTCAGAAAGTTGCCGAATTTCATGCAACATAAAAGATAGTTTCATTGATTTCATTGATTTAATAATGGATTTATTCAGATGAGTTAAGTTCAGGAGTTTGTTGAAAGTTAGTTTATCGGTTTCGCTTTCCTCATAGAAACACTCATCCATCAGGATCAAGCTAATTAATGGTTGGCAGGCACGAATATCAATTTCGCAGAGCTTCTGATCTTTATATCTGAGTCTATCCCTTAATCTTCTGGAAAGAGCTGAAACAATAGAATGATAACGGCCGGAAGTATAGTCTCGGAATCCATATCTATGCCCATCTTCAATTTTGCAAATCAAACTCAAATCATAGACCAAGCTTTTGGGATTAACTTGAGTGCTAATTCCCGTTTTGTTATGCATTGATAATATGTAGCCGATTGTCTCCGGTTCTAATACCAGAGATGTGTCTTGAACCCAGCGATCCAGTCGTGGTATATTTTGACTAGCAGGCTTTTTGAATTTATGTTGACATGCCCTGACCAAGCAGAAATCATTAATTTCGACTATCTCGGGATTTGAAATATAATCTTCATGAATCTTATAAGCCTTGGGGTATGTCCCCACTTCATAACTTGGATACACCTCAATGAAGCCTTGATATGAAAGGTAATCCAAATAATCTTTGTAGTTACCTCCAAGGGTGGATCTCCAATGATTTGTGGCAATTCTTTTAGAGTCTCTTCGATCTTGTAACTGTCTCCAATCTGGAATGCAAATTTGGGATAACGTATAAACGACTTTGTCTTTTTTTAGACCTTTGGGCGGTTCACCTATACTATGATATAGTAATTTGAAAATTACTGCCTTCATTTTTTATTGATTTGGTTGAGAAAGATGATCTACAAAACCTTCAAAATTCCTGGCAATCATATATATTCCTCCAGCTGATTCAACTTTGCATTG